>QWCK01004739.1_pt1 | contig 13072 bp, 11 predicted proteins | sample 1972571 | NCBI WGS metagenome assembly QWCK01 (sample SAMN09866710, study PRJNA288562) | Human gut metagenome isolate term2_stool, whole genome shotgun sequencing... | isolation source: gut | host: Homo sapiens | place: USA: California
TTTTACAGCTTCGATTTGAGATTCTTTTACTTCTAAATTTTCTTTTTCTTGTAATAATTTCTTTTCTTTTTCTTCTGTTTGTGCGAATTTTTTATCAAGGGATTCTTCTTTTTGTACTAATCTTTTTTCAAACTTTTGTAGTTCGCTTCTTCTATCTTTATATTCAGCTTCATAGTCGCTTCGCATCCTTTGGACTTCTTCTTTAGCCCCTAAGATTATCTCTTTTTTCTGAGTCTCAGCATCTTTTTGAGCCGAAGATTTAAGATTTTTTGCGTATTCTTCAGCGGAGCCGATAGCTTTTTCACTCATATTTTTTCTAAGTAAATATCCAATTGCTATGCATATAATTCCGACTACTACCGGCACTAATATATTTAAACCCATTTTGACCACCTCCTATTTTTTTAGATTTTCGGAAGCAATCTTGAGATATTAAAATGTATAATTTAATGGTAATATTTTTCTACCAATTAACATTAAACTTTTGTATTCTTGGATTACTTCCTTTCTTGATTTAAATTTATCGTATTTGAATTTTATAAACTACCCTTATATTTTAAATGGTTTGAAATATTATGTCAACCTGTTAATTAATCATTTTCCTTAATTTTCTAAATATGATATTGTTTTCAAATGTTAATCAAATTTACAGCTTTGTGCTTATAAAAAATACATAACTGCAAAGCTAATGTAAAAAACTTTTAAAATATTTTAAATATCTCTACAATTACCACTTTAAATTATTATTTGTATACTCAAATTGCTAAATGTGTTATAATAATAAAGTATATATTTGAAGAAACCTTTCATTTTATCACGCATATACACGAATATAATTGATAATTTTTTTAATAGGAAAAAGGAGTGATTAGACTGAGAGAGCTTTATTTTATACGACACGCTGAAAGTGAGCTAAATACTCAAGGCAAATTTTCAGGTCTTTTGGATTGTGACATCACTGAAAAGGGCAAGGAGCAAATAAACGCACTAAAAAATTATATAAAACCCGAAAATATAGATGTAACTTATACATCTCCGCTTAAAAGAGCCTATCAGACAGCTCTTGCTGTATCTGATAATCCTATAATAGTAAATGACCTGCATGAAATGAACTTTGGCGATATAGACGGTGAGCAGATACTAAAAGTCAAAGAGCTCTACCCTGATATATTTGAAAAGTTGGATAACCCTGAGCTTGATTTTAGGTTTCCAAACGGCGAAAGTAAGTCCGACATATTAAACCGCACTAGAGCCGTTATCAAGGATATTTTAAACAGAAATGACTGTCAAAAAATCGCAATAGTTTGCCACACTATTGTCATAATGTCATGTATATCCGATATTTTGACAAACAGTGCCTCTCTTTTGTGGAGACTGGAATTTGCCAATTGTAGCGTGACAAAAGTGAAATTGTTTGATGATAAAGCTGTACTTAGCTATTTAAATAGGAGTGCCCAATGATAAAAAAACTAATTGTAACTGATATTGACGGGACGCTTTTGGACTCTACATCAAATATTCCTCAGTCAGCTATAAAGGCTCTAGCTTATGCAAAAGAAAATGGTGCATACTTCACCTTGGCATCAGGCAGAACCTTAAACGGTGTAATGCCACTGGTTGACACCTTTAAAATCACTTGTCCGCTTATCTTGGCAAATGGAGCTATTGTTTACGATATAAAAAATCAAAAAACAATATTTAAAAAACTAATAGATAAAAAGACAGCAAAACAGCTTGCAAATATAATAAAGTCTGAGAATGCTTTTTTTTATTTTTATGATGAAGGCTCTGTCTATGCCACAGACATTAGATATGCAATAGCATATTATGACAAAATGAATAAGCTTGGTAAAACCAACCTACCAATACATCTAGTAGAGGATTTAGAGGCTGCGTCACAAAAACATGATGCAATAAAATTTGTAATCCACGAAGACGATTTAAGTACAATAGCCTATTTAAGAAAAATATTTGAGCCGATAGAGCAAAAGCTAGAGATTTCATCATCTGCTCCATGGAATATAGAAATAACTGCTGCAAAGCTGTCAAAGGGCAGCGGAGTTATAGAGCTTGCAAAATATTTAGGAGTAGATATGCAAAATGTTATGTGCATAGGAGACGAGCTAAATGACTTGTCTATGCTTAAAGTTGCCGGCTTTGCCGTAGCAATGGGCAATGCCAATGAAGAGCTAAAAAAAGTTGCACATTTTATAACTGATGATAACAATAACGATGGCTTTGCAAAAGCCATATATAAATTTATGGAAAAGTAAAATGTCTTTAAATATAGTTTTATACGAACCCGAAATAGCACTAAACACTGGAAATATCGTAAGAACCTGCGTATGTACAGGAGCAACACTGCATATGATAAGACCCTTTGGCTTTATCATGAGCGAAAGGACTATCAAACGCTCAGGCATGGACTACATCCAGCACGCAGACATCAGATATTATGACTCCTTTGAAGAATATTTTGAAAAATATGACTTGGAAAAAATGTTCTTTTTCACCACAAAATCAAACAAATTCCACACTGAAGTAAAATATCCTGAGGACTCTCACATAATATTTGGACCGGAGTCAAGAGGCTTGCCAGAAAAGGTACGTTCATTAAATCCCGACCACAATGTCAGAATTCCTATGAAAAATCAAGACTATGTGAGGTCACTAAACCTTGCAAACTCCGTATGTGTAGGCATTTATGAAGTAATAAGACAGCAAAACCTGTCATATTTTATCTAATTATATTATTTGCGATTATAATCACGGGCGAACGAAGTTCTCCCCTACAGAGCAAATTAATCCACAATAAAATTTTAAAAAAACACATACCCGTAGGGGCGAACTATGTTCGCCCGCAATAAACAAATTTTAATTTATAAATATTTTTTAAATTAAGGAAACCATGAAATACAAAATAGAGAGCCTAGGTTGCTCAAAAAACCTTGTTGACTCAGAAGAAATGGTATATATTCTCAGTCAAAAAGGCTACGAAATGACTGACGACATCAGTAAAGCAGACTTTGCGATAGTAAACACCTGCGGATTTATCGAAGATGCCAAAAAAGAGTCCATACAGACAATATTTGATGTGGCAGAGTATAAAAAGCAAAACCTAAAATACTTGATAGTCACAGGCTGTATGGTGCAAAGATATTACAAAAATTTAAAAGAAGAAATCCCTGAGATTGATGCCCTGCTTGGCACAACCTCTTACGATATGATAGACAGCGTAATAAAAGGACTTATGATAGGCAAAAACAAGTCACTTATCTTAAATCCAAATAAAGAGCTGTCCCACGAAAATAAAAAAAATCTTACAGCGAAATATTATTCATATTTGAAAATAGCTGAGGGTTGTGACAATAGCTGTACCTACTGCATAATACCGGCACTTAGAGGAAGATATAAGAGCAAGAAAAAGGAGCAAATCATAAATGAGGCAAAAAAGCTTGCCTCAAATGGTGTCAAGGAGCTGATATTAATAGCTCAAGACACATCAAAATATGGCTTAGATTTGTATGATAAAAAAATCCTACCTGAGCTTTTGCAGGAATTAAGCGAAATTGCCGGACTTAAATGGATAAGATTTTTGTATACTTATCCTGAGGACATCACAGACGAATTAGTAGATGTGGTTGCAAAAAATGAAAAAATCTGTTCGTATTTTGATATACCTGTTCAACACTCAAATGACAGAATATTAAAGCTAATGAACCGCTCCACATCAAAAAAAGACATTTTGTCCAAAATAAATTTAATAAGAAGTACAATCCCTGACGCAGTAATCAGAACCACACTTATCACAGGCTTTCCTACCGAAACAGAGACTGAGCATAAGCAATTGGTCAAATTTATTAAAGAAGTAAAATTTGACAAGCTAGGTGCATTTACTTATTCAAGAGAGGAAGGCACTGTTGCCGGAAATATGAATGAGCAAATAAAAGAAGATGTCAAGCTTGCTAGACAAAAAGAGATTATGGACGCTCAATACGAGATTGTGCAAGAAAAAAATAAAGCTCTACTTGGAAAAACCTTTGAAGTGGTAATAGACGAAATAAATGCAGATTATTTAGTAGCAAGGTCTTATCGTGACGTCATAGAAGTTGACACAGTTATAATTGTTAAAGATTTTTCGGACAAGCCTTCAGTAGGCGATTTCATTAAGGTAGAAATAACCGATATACTGGACTACGACCTAGAGGGAAAAGAGGTAATCTAATATGAATACTCCAAATAAACTGACAGTGCTTAGACTTATACTTACTGTAGTATTTACCATAGTATTTTATTTAGAAATGGCAGCAGGAAAAACTACCTTTCTTATTTCTACAATAATTTTTTGTGTTGCGTCCTTCACAGACTTTTTAGACGGATATCTAGCTAGAAGAGATAACCTTGTGACAGATTTTGGTAAATTTATGGACCCGCTTGCTGACAAAGTGCTAGTTGCAGCCGCCATGATTATGCTGGTAGAAATAGGCTATATGCCCGGTTGGATGGCAATACTTATAATATCAAGGGAATACGCAATAACAATACTAAGAGCAATTGCCGCATCGTCAGGCAAAGTTCTTGCCGCATCTAAAAACGGTAAGCTCAAGACAGTGACACAAATGCTAGGCATAATCATGCTACTATTAAATATTCCATACGGTATAGTAGTGATGTTTATCGCAACAATACTCACATTTTATTCAGGATTTGAATATATTTATCTTAACAGACACCTTTTAAGCAATATGTAAGTTTGGATAAATATATTGATATAAATTAATATATAACCTTTTGGAGGAGAAATGGCAGAAAAAAAGAAAAACCTAAAAAGAGAACCACTTGATAAAAACGTAGACAAATCTAAGGCGATAGAAACCGCACTTAAAAAAATAGAAAAAGACTTCGGTAAAGGTGCAATCATGACCTTAGGTCAAAGTGCAGACATGACTGTAGAAACCATATCCACCGGTTCAGTGAGCCTAGACAGAGCACTAGGAGTTGGCGGCTTGCCAAGAGGCAGAATAATAGAAATATATGGACCTGAGTCCTCAGGTAAGACTACAGTAGCCTTGCAGTGTGTTGCCCAAGCTCAAAAGCTAGGCGGTGCTGCAGCCTTTATCGATGCAGAGCACGCCCTTGACCCGTCCTATGCAAAAAAAATAGGTGTTGATATTGATAACCTGCTTGTTTCTCAGCCTGATAACGGTGAACAGGCATTGGAGATAACTGATGAATTGGTACGCTCAGGAGCAATAGATATAATTGTAGTCGACTCCGTTGCCGCTCTTACTCCAAAATCAGAGATTGAAGGAGATATGGGAGACACATTTATCGGACTTCAAGCTAGACTAATGTCACAAGCACTTAGAAAGCTTGCCGGACATATTAACTGGAGCAAATGTATAGTAATATTTATCAACCAGTTAAGAGCAAACATCGGTGCTATGGGATACGGCCCTACAGAAACTACAACAGGAGGACGCGCCCTAAAATTCTATGCCAGTGTAAGACTTGATGTAAGAAGAGTAGAAACAATAAAACAAAGCGACCAGCAAATAGGTCACACTGTAAAAATAAAGGTTGTTAAAAATAAAGTTGCACCGCCATTTAAAACCGCAAAATTTGATATCATGTATGGAAAAGGAATATCAAGGTCAGGTGAGCTGCTTGATGTAGCCATAGATGCAGCTATAATCAAAAAAGCCGGAGGATGGTTTACACTTCCTAACGGAAAGAGAGTACAAGGAAGAGAAAATGTAAGAGAGTTATTAGATACCAACGAAACAGAATATAATGAATTACTTGAATTAGTAAACAATTTGGGAGATATACCTCTTGAACACGATGATGATGACGATGATGACACTTCAGTTGGCGATGATGAAAGCTTTGACGATATAAGCGATGACTCAGAAGATTAATAAGTATAAAAATAAAAACTACTTGGCATACAAAAATGCTAAAGTAGTTTTTTTATTGTAAAATATTCTTGCTATATTTAAATGTATACTAATACCATCGTCTATTAAAAGATTAGTTTGCACTATATTCCAGCAATTTTCTATTTATTCCTTTTTTCACAGACCTCTTCTCAGCATACATTTTTTGGTCTGCACGTTTTATAGTATCCTTTATATCCAAATCCTTCATTCTATCAAAATTTTCATAACCAACTGACGCACTTACATCATAAGCCAAGCCTTTCGACTTTTCTCTCAATGTATCTCTGAGTTTTATTGTAGCATTTTCTATTTCATTACTATTAGAGCGGGCTATAATCATGAACTCATCTCCGCCTACCCTAAACTTCCTAAAATTACTTCCGTCATAAGCATTCTTTATAGCGTCAGCCAGTATCTTTATAGCTCTATCCCCCTCAGTGTGACCATAGGTGTCATTTATATACTTCAAATCGTTCATATCTATTACAATGCAAAAGCTCCTAGGTGATAGACCTATATTTGAAAAGTTGTCCGTATAAATTAAAAAGTCATTTTTATTTAAAAGTCCTGTCATGCTGTCAGTTATAGATAATTTCCTGTAAGACTCAGATATAGCCGCCTCACTCATTTCACTATATATGTGTATGATATATGACTTGCCCATAAAAAAACACATCGCACAAAGACAAATATTGATTAAAATATAATCCAATTCAGCGTTTACAAGGTAATTATATATTTCTAAAAATATCATAGCTGTAAAGCAAAATATAATAATTATGTGGATGCTACTTGGTTTTATATTATCAGCTTTACTAAGTCTTACATGATGAATACTGCTAAACACTAATGACAATACAAACATCACAGCATAATAAAATTGTAAGGAGCATATTGACATTACCCCGATTATTAACAATATCATTTGTGGGGCAAATAATATATAAAATACTGATAAAAATGTATCCTCACATTTAGCATTCTTGTTAACAAACGATACTATAAACTTTATGCCTAAGACCGTTGTTGCAAACATCATAACATTTTCTAATGCACCAAAGGCTACCCTATTTCCTATAAAAAACTGAAATAGTCCAACTACAAACAGCTGCCATATAGACGCCACTACCGCAAGTGCTCCAAGATTAAACGTACTCCTCCTTGTATCATCAGGTCTAGGATAAGTCTTATACAAAAACATCAGTATAAGCCCGGCAATGAAGGTGATTATGCAGGCAGCTATATTATACAGATTTTCTTTCAAAATCCTAAGGTATACATCATTTTTGTCTCCTAAGATAGCTCTGTTTATACTCACAATAGGATTTTTTATAGTTATAAATACTGTTTTTTGAGATGCTCTCATATCAATCGGTATTAGATGCCACGAATTAATCGATACTCCATCGAAAAGAGAGTCATCAGTCTGCTCAAAATCATAAATCAGCTTACCATCTACAGCAGCACTAATATCCCCGCCCTTGAGCTTAATCGCCAAATAAGTGTCTGAGTTTAATATAGGTAATTTTTTACTGAGCAAAATTGGATGCGATTGTTTTTTTGACGCAAAACATAAAGGTAGAGACGTCTTTGCCAATTTTAGCGTGCCACTTTTTTTCACTACCCAAACCGCATCAAAATTGTTTATTTCAAAGCTATTCATTCTCAGGTTAGCTGCAAGATTTGATTTTCTAGTGGATGTTAATGTAATAGTGAGACCTACCAGTATTAAAAGCAGCATAACTGTATTAAAAATATATCTAGTGTTTTTTAATTTGTCGTCCACTTTTCAATCACCACCCAAGTTACAATTAGTAAGTAAACAATCACCGATTTAAATTAAGCCTTTTAACCCTAAATTTATCTTTATACATTTGTTTATCTACTCTAATTTGTGTATCAGTTAGATTTTTATCCGTCTCTATGTCGAATAAATCAGAACCGATTGCGACTGTCACCGGCACGAAAAAGCCTCCTGACATACCTGTAATACTTTGCCTTATATAACCTTTAGTATCTTCTATTGAGCCTGCGTCACTTTTTGGATATAGCACCAAAAACTCATCTCCGCCTATTCTGTAGCCTTCCCAGTTTTCTTTTAAAGCGAAGTTTATTGAGTCAGCCACATACTTGATAGCTTTGTCTCCTGCACCATGCCCAAAATTATCGTTGATATATTTTAGGTTGTTTATATCAATAACCATGACACCCAGCTCAATATCCTTTTGCGTTTGCTCTATGATTGCGTTGAGATTATCCATTCTAGCCCTAAAGGTATTGCTGTTTTTAAGTCCTGTAAGGGTATCTTGAGATGCCAAAAGCTCGTAAAAAAGCTTTTGGTCTTTCTTTTTTAAAAATTTTATAGAAATACTAATCAAGCTGAACAGCATGATAAATGCCAGCAGTATAGAACCAAAACCAATTCCTGTAAATGAAAATTTGCTTGGAGCTAATAAATATAATTTTAAATCATATACTATGCCTAGAAAAAGTGCCAAAAAACCTAAAAATCTGTTAAAATAATCACTATATTCTTCAGGATTTTTTCGATACATCATCAGTGATGTTATCATAATATATCCACACGAAAAAGCAATTAATATCGATGTATATGTAATGCCCTGAATTTTTTCGCCTAAGATATTTATGTCTACGACAGAGCTAAAAATCATACCCATCGCAAAAATATACGAAAGCACTACTAAATAAGAGGTCTGTTTTTTATATAAATACCCGTCCGTATTTTTTATATATAAAAAAGCAAATATCGGGGATGTAACCATACAAATGAAAAATAAATAATTAAAAAAATCATACACTATCGGAATAAATGACAGCAGAGGAATTCTTGATACTATGGTCGCCAATATAGTGATTAATAAAAAAAATAAGTATTTAAGATTGTCTACTTTCGCTCCATAGGATAAAACTATATTTCGTAAAACCATTTGTACGGACAAGTTTAATATTATTACTGCAGAAATTACTATTAAAGGGAACGATTTCTGCAATAAACTAAAAAACACATCGTCTTTTTTCCCATAAATCACATCAGAAATCAAAAAATCTCTAGAATTTTTCCCTCCTAAAGGAATTTTAAACGAAATAGTACCGGCATTATCCACATCATGCAAAACTATTATATGCCATCTATATTGAATATCCTTAGTGTAATTCACCGTCTTATTATTTCTGTACCTGTAGCATATGTTACTACCCATTTCACTGGCTACGAAATCATCGCAAGCTGTCTTAACCAAAACAGTATTATAATCTACAGTTGTATACTTTGACGTCCTTAAAACCCTCTCTATATTGACAGCGCCTTGTCTATCCGCTTTATACTTAAACGGCAAATTCACAATGGACTTTTCTCCATCTATATCAGTAAAAATCCAGCCGGTCTTAATAGAGTAATCATTATCCTCTTGTGAATAAAACGGTACTTCTATCGCCCCTGATTTTAGAGTAATTATTAACAAAAATGTAAAACAAACATAAAAAATAGCAGTGATAGTTTTTTTATATTTTTGAGTATAAGCCTTAAAAGATTGTAGTTTTTCCATATTTGTTTCCCATATGCCACAATAAAAATAACTATTACCAACTAATTTATTACATAATTTCTTTAATACGATAATAAAAGCTCTATGAATATGACCAATCGTTTTCCAATAAATATTAAAGGTTTTTAATGATATGTATTTTTATACAAAAACTAAAACTATTTTTTCTTAGATAAATTATAGCATTAATATGAAAAATGTAAAGAGTTTTTTGGTATATTCGTCTTGATTTTTTAATTTTTTCAAAACTTCTTTTTTGTTGCAAATCCACGTTTTTTTTTTTTTTTTTAGTCCTTTAGTCTTAAAAATATTCTAAATTTGCACCTAAAAAAATGCTACCCACCGGTAGCATTTTTTTAGGCACTAAGCTTTTCAAAAGCTATAATGCCTTTTATTATTAAATTTTACTTACTTAAAGCTGATAATTTTTTTAAGTTCACTAATTTTGTCTCATCATCCTTGCTGTTTAAGATAAACTTTCCTGTAGACTTATAGTTATCTCCCTCAGCGGTCTGTATTAGGCTATGTCTGACATAAATCATAGAGTAGTCAACCTTGCTAAAGCTGTATGTGATATCGGCGATTGCCTCTTTTTCTCCATCAAGTGTCTGCCCTAATGCAAGTCCATTCATACCAAGTCCAAACAGTCCATCTATCATAAATACAAGCTGATTGCTTTGTCCTTGAAAGGTAAAATCATAGGTTGTAGGTGTTTCTTTGAATGTAAAGTAAGGCTGATTTTTATTTGGTATTGCTTTTTCTGCCGCAAATAAAAATGCTCTCACTGCCTCAATATAACTGCTTTCAGTATTAACTTGTAGTGCATTTTCGTCCTCTTTAGCATTTTTATCTGTCTTTTTAGGCTCAACGTATTGTTTAAATTCTTTGTCATTTTCCTGCTTGATGAAGAATTTATTTTTTGACATATCAAGGTAATCTTCTGATTTAACTCCATCTATATTGGAGCTGTCATACATCTTGTCTATTAAAAGATTGCCTTTTTCACCTTTTTTTGCTTGATAAATAATTTCATTGGTGATTTTTACTATATTTTTATCTCCGTATAATACACCCTTAGAGTCAATCCTGCTCACCTCTACATCATAGGTGGAGCTGATGTTTTTAACTGTATCAAGAGCTTTTTGAATGTTTGTTGTGACAGTTATATAGTCTTTTTTGCTATTTGCTTGGACTAGTTTTTTTTCTTTGTCGTTTAAGTTTGTAATGCTCACTCCCGCTTTATCATCTACCATTACAACCGCTTTTTGTGTATTAGTAGCTGTTGTACTTTTTTGTGCATCAGTACAAGCCGGTACACCCAGCATCATGGTCAAACTCAAAGCAATGGTCAAAATTTTTCTAAATTTCTTCATGTATAATGCCTTTCTAAAATTAATTATAATTTTTTAAAAATATAAGACTTGTTTTTTATTGATATTTTTTATATTCTATATCGTAAAGATTACTTTTTCAATATTATCAAATCACTTTTAACATTATCTTAATAAAAGGAAAATTTATGAAAAAAACAGTTTTTATTACAGGTGGCACTAGAGGTATAGGTAAAGCCATGGTCTACGAATTTGTCAAAAGGGGATATCTTGTAGGTTTTAGCTACCTTAACTCCGATGCTGCCGCCAAAAATATAGAGTGCGAATTAAATCCTGCCAAAGATGGCTCTACACACAATTGTATAGGATATAAATGTGACGCAAGAGATTTACAGCAAAGCGCCGATACCTTGCAGGCTTTTACAAAAATTACAGGTAGGCTTGACTGTCTAGTTGCCAACGCTGGGATAGATATGTACGGTCAAATAAACGATGTGACAAAAGAATGTGTTGAGGAAATTTTTTCCTCAGACGTATACTCTGTAATTTTTGCCTGCAAGGAGGCGGCAAAGTATATGGTGTCTCAAAAATACGGCAAAATAGTGACTATTTCATCAATTTGGGGTATCACCGGCAGCTCATGTGAGAGCTTGTATTCTGCTGCAAAGGGTGCTGTAAACGCCTTTACAAAGTCGCTCGCCAAGGAGCTAGGTCAATCAAATATAAATGTCAATGCAGTAGCTCCCGGTGTGGTTATGACTGATATGATGAAGGATTTTGACTATAATATTATACAAAATCTAAAGGACAGGTCTGCACTAAATTCTGTATGTCAGCCTGAAGATATCGCTAAGGTAGTAGCTTTTTTGTGTGAGGACAGCTCTAGTACAATAACAGGACAGATAATCTCTCCAAACTGCGGTATACTGATTTAGTGCTAAAAATATACCTAAACTAAAAATAGAACCTTGATTGGTTCTATTTTTATATACATGATTATTTTTACCTTATTTATTCTACTTTTTGCTCTTTGAGAACTTGCACATTACCTTGGACTATTCTATATGACAGTACGTCTTGTTCATTGAATGAATTGTGAATTTTTAGTGCAAAAACTAAAAACAACACTGTAAACAGTACAAGCATTATTATATCTGAAAATAAATGGTTTTTTCTTCTTGTTTTGGTTTTATATAAATTGGACAACATAGCTCATCATCCTTTTATTATAATAAAAACGTTCAAAAAACATTTACCTGCTTATTTGTTTAATATATTTCCAGTATTTCATATTTTATTCAATTTTTAAAAATAATTTTTAGCCCTCTTCTTCAAACCCGCTATTATACAATGAACTGTATATGCCGCCTTGCTTTAGCAGCTCCTCGTGGTCTCCTCTTTCGACTATTTTGCCATTTTGCAGCACTATTATTGCATCTGAATTCATTATAGTTGATAGTCTGTGAGCTATTACAAAGGTTGTTCTGCCCTTCATTATCTCATCCATGCCCTCTTGCACTATTTTTTCTGTATAAGAGTCTATGCTGGAGGTCGCCTCATCGAGTATCATTACAGGAGGGTCACTGATTTCTGCTCTAGCTATGGATAATAGCTGTGACTGCCCTGAGGAAAGGTCGGACTCTGTGCCTGAAATAACTGTGTCATAACCATCTTTTAAATTCATAATAAACTCATGTGCCTTTGCTCTTTTTGCACCTTCGATTATTTCTTCATCAGTTGCGTGCGGTGCACCAAATTTAAGGTTGTACTTGATAGTGCCTGTAAATAGGTTGGTGTCTTGTAGAACCATTCCCAGTGACTTTCTTAAATCGTCTTTCTTTATTCGTGATATGTCTATGCCGTCATAGGTTATCACGCCACTGTCTAATTCATAAAATCTATTTATAAGGTTTGTTATGGTCGTTTTACCTGCTCCTGTCGGCCCTACAAAGGCTAGCTTTTGTCCCGGTTTTGCAAACAAACTTATGTTTTCTAATACATATTTTTTTCCATCGTAGGAAAAGTCCACGTCTTTAAATCTTATATCGCCCTTTAACAAGGTATACGGATTTTCTGTATTTTCCTTGTCGTACCAAGCCCAAAGTTTACATCTATTTTCGCATTTATTTATTTTACCGTTTTCGTCTACTTGTGCATTTACAAGCTCTACTGTGCCTGAGTCTGTATCAGGAATTTCGTCCATAAATTCAAATATTCTTCTTGCTCCTGCAAG
>QWCK01004742.1_pt1 | contig 13063 bp, 14 predicted proteins | sample 1972571 | NCBI WGS metagenome assembly QWCK01 (sample SAMN09866710, study PRJNA288562) | Human gut metagenome isolate term2_stool, whole genome shotgun sequencing... | isolation source: gut | host: Homo sapiens | place: USA: California
GATGTGACTTTGTAAGGAATCGGGGAATTTCATCAGTGATACCGTAGTGAATTGGCTTACTTTTGAAAACACTTCCTATACCCTATACAAACTTTAAGGAGTGTTTTTAAACCGGGTCTTTTGAAAGTTCAAAGAAAATTCATTTTTCCAACGTTCCCCTCTACCTATAACATTCTAAAATGGGCGTTTGGTATACAGATTTTCAAATTTTGTTGAACTACCTAATTTTAGAACATGGATTTTGTTTATTTTCCACTCATAAAACTAGAGGAAAGCCGTTTCACAAAAGATTTTGAAGGCCCCTACACTAATAGGAATCCGCAGGGCTGTTTTGGAATACAGTTTTGAAAATTTTTCAATTTAAGAAAAAAGAAAAACGGCAAAGCAGATAAAATCCACTTTACCGTTTTGTGTCGATGGCGCGATACGCATAGATTACTGTCTTGGGCTTTTCCGATAATTTGCCTTATAAGAAGATTGGAAAAAACAAGTCTATCCGCATCCACTGGATGCAGACTTGTCTTATTGCTCATCCTTTATTGAAAAGCCAGCTTCTTTCAGCTTTCGGATAACTTCTTCGCAGTTCTTTTTTCCAAGGTTACGCACACGCATAAGATCTTGGTATGATTTTGAAGCAAGATCATCAATTGTACGGATACCCGCGCGTTTCAAACAATTAGAACTCGCTCTCCGGGAAAGTGCATCTTTTCTTAAGGTTTTGGGATGTATTTGGGGCTAGGCAGCTTAACAGACATTTTATCCCTGACGGCGTAAAACGTGATACAGGCCAGTAATGAAATGCTTGTAGCCGCTCCGATACAACTTCATCTAAAGAACGACCAGCTCTGTGTTAGAGTTTCTCCTACAAAGGTTTGTGATCCGTTAAAGCTCCGCTTCTGTGCGCTAGTTCGGATGATGGGCCGGTACAATCTATTATGAATGTCGTTGCGGTTCATATTATACTTGATTGCTGCCCGGTTTACGCCGCCCTTCTCTGCGTAGTTCAAAAGTGATTGACGGAACTGCATGGTTTGTGTTACGGTATTCATGGCGAATGCGCCGCCCTTTCTGTGCTGTTTTTGTGTAGCAACTTAACTGTACAACAGGTCGACGTGTTCATCTTTCTTTTTATTCAACTTTGTAACACATCTATTGTAATTCTACAAAGACATACGCTCTGTCTTTAGAAATACCGTTGACTTTTTTTGCCATTCATGATAGTATTTTTACAGATAAAGACATTTTCATGTACGATTATGTTAATTCATTAGGAAGGAGATAAAAGCATGGAATACGTTAAGCCCGCTGTTATTAATCCCGCGACCGTAAATTCGGCAAAGTGCGGCGATGGCCCGTGTGGCAGACCCTGCAGTGTGAACAGAGCCTAAAATAAAGCCATAAAGTCTATCAGAGGGTGCAGAGCAATCGTGCTGTGCCCTCTTTTTATATCTATGAACCGTCTTGAGATTTCCATCTGAATTCAGAGCCACGGAGGTAGACAGTATGTACTACAAAATCAGGAATGATGTGTTGTTCCGAAAATATCAGGGGCATGGCTATATAACAGACAATTCAGAATACGGCTATCGTATGCTCAATGATGCTCGTATACATCCGGGTGAAAAATATGTCTCTGCCAGTGGAGCTGTCATGTTGAGTATGCTGAGCAAATCTCCTCGCGCAATTGATGATATTGTTGGAGATTTGTCGCAAATCTTCACTGGTGTCGAGTATGAAACGTTGAAACAAGATACCATAGAGTTTTTCGACTGGTTTGTAGATGAGGGATTTCTTAGTTGTGGTAAAACGGTCGACACTTGCACAGATCGATTTGTTGCAGATATCCTGAGACCGGACAATCGCAATCCGGCTCAAGATAGTATGGCAAGAAGTGACTGCACTGGTGGAGAAATCAGTCCAAATGATTTTCTTAGAAGCATCCATATCGAGATTGCTGATGCATGCAATGAGCGTTGCGTACATTGCTATATTCCAAATGAACGCAAAAACAACGCGATTGATCCCGCCTTGTTTTATCGACTCATCGAGGAAGGGCGGAAGATGAACATCATCCATGTTACGCTGTCCGGAGGAGAACCTCTTCTTCACAAAGATATTTTAGGCTTTTTGAAAAGATGTAGCGAACTGGATTTGTCTGTAAACGTTCTGTCGAATCTGACTTTGTTGACGGATGATATCCTATCGGAAATGAAGAAAAATCCTCTTCTCTCTGTACAAGTTTCCCTTTATTCTATGGATGCCACAGTGCACGATTCTATCACAAAGTTAAGCGGAAGCTTTGAAAAAACAAAAGCGGGAATCCTTCGGTTGTGTGATGAAAATATCCCGGTACAGATATCATGTCCTATCATAAAACAAAATAAAGACACCTATGTTGATGTCCTTCACTGGGGATGGGACCATAATATTGCTGTTGCAACAGAGCCGGTAATCTTTGCCGCTTACGATCATTCCGGCTGCAACCTTGCAAACCGCTTGTCCATCGAAGAAGTAGACGATGTCTTAACTGTGCAAATGCAGGAGGGGTATGCTGAATCGCTCCACAAGATTGCCATGGACAGAGAAAGTCTGACCGGAAATGATCCAATATGCTCTGTTTGCCGATATAGCTTCTGCGTTACAGCAAGTGGGACTGTATTTCCCTGCGCTGGCTGGCAGAACAATGTTATTGGAGACCTGAATCATCAAACCGTTCAGGAAATATGGGAAACCTCAGCAAAAATAAAGGAACTAAGACAAGTAAAACGGTCGCGGTTCTTACAGTGTGTTGACTGTAAGGACAGAGGCTACTGCACAGTCTGCATGATGTGGAATTCAAACGAGAATCCTGATGGAGCTCCGTTCAGAATCAACCAGTACCGTTGCAATGTTGCAGCTATGACCCACCATAAAGTCGACAAAGCTTTACAGAGAATATCTTCTGCGAAAATAACATCCCGCTGACTTTGATACATATCTCTAAAGATTTTATATGGGAGTCGTGCCAATCATGGAAAAGATTATAATTAAGGATGCCTCTGAAAACAATTTAAAGCACCTAGATCTAGAAATTCCTTTGGACAAATTCACCTGCGTAACTGGTTGTTCCGGATGCGGTAAATCCTCCTTGGTATTTGATACGATCTACGCAGAGAGTCAGAGAGCCTTTCTTGAGGGGATGACCGGTAATATTTATGGTCAGAAACTGATGAATAAGCCGAAGGTGGGTTCTATCGAAAATCTTCGCCCAGCTCTGAATATTTCTCAAAACTACTACAACGTAAATCCCCGTTCCACTATCGGCACTACTACAGAAATCTCCTATTATCTCAGATCATTATTTTCCATTGTTAATAGCAGCCAAACATCCAGCGTTTCAGAAAAATTATTCTCGTCCAATAACCCAAAATCTTTTTGTCCTCATTGCTTTGGCCTCGGCGTTGAAACTGTCGTGTCCGAATCTCTCCTGATTCCAGACCGTGATATCACATTGAGAGACGGTGCAATTTTATATTTTAAAGGTTCACCGGAAAGCAAGGAACAAAAGTATCTGGAAGCCCTATGCGAACATTATGGAATCGACATTGACAAAAAAGTCTCCCAACTCAGCGATTACGAGCTTCGCCAGTTGCTTTATGCTGATGACCAAATCCGATGCAAATTGGCCTATAAAGAGGGCAAACGAAAAAAGCAGCACTATGTAACACTTCGCGGAGCTATACCTGCTATATTGGAACGAATATCCGACAGTGATCCATCCGCCCCCTCAACTGTCTATGCAAAATATCTGGAGGAGATTCCTTGTCATGTATGTGGTGGAACCAAGCTACGCAAAGAAGTTCTGGAATACAAAATTGGCGGACTGAACTACGCTGACATCGAAAGCATGGAACTGACTGCTTTGTTTTCTTGGATACAGCAGTTTAGTGACAAGCGAATTTCTCCGTCCAAAAAAGAGTTTGTTGAGCAACTTGTAAACAGCATTCTTTGCAAATTGAACGCATTGATGCAACTTGACGTGGGCTATCTGTGCCTTAACAGACCCATTCCTACCCTTTCAGGCGGTGAAAGGCAACGAGTTCGGATTGCCACTCAGCTTACATGTTCCCTGAAAGGATTAATCTATATTTTGGATGAACCGTGTAAAGGGCTGCATTATAGAGATATAACCAAGGTTGTAACCGCTACTCGGAATTTAGTCTGCCGTGGAAACACCGTTATCGCAATAGAGCACAACAAACAGTACATCTCATCTGCCGACTGTATCATAGAGCTCGGGCCGGTTGGTGGACCCGATGGAGGATACTTAATCCGCCAGTCAGGCACCACCCCTACCACTGGTCATTCTTTTGCTTTTAAGCAGCCGTTAAATGCGAAAGACTATTTTGAAGTTCGTAACATCAATTTCAGAAATATTCGCAGACAGAATGCTCGTTTTCCTATTGGCGGAATCACCTGTATAACCGGTGTTTCTGGTTCTGGAAAATCGACCTTAGCATCGGTCATTGCAAGATGCTTTTCCAGAAAATCCGATAATGTTCATGGCACTGTTTATGGCGGAAAGAATATCCGGCGGGTCATACAGGTTAATCAGGCTCCCATAGGAAAAACACAAAGATCGACGATTGTTTCTTATCTGGAAATCTTTGATGAGATTCGTGCATTGTTTTCAAAGACAGACGCTGCAAAACAGATGAAGCTTGGTGCCTCGTCATTTAGCATGAACGTTAAAGGTGGGCGTTGTGAATGCTGCCAAGGCACAGGCCTCCAGAAAATCGAACTCAACTATCTTCCCAACTCCTATATCACCTGCCCTGAATGCGGAGGAAAGCGATTCAACGATCAAGTGTTATCTGTGAAATACTGCGGAAAAACAATTCTGGATATTCTGGAAACACCAATCATTGATATTGTGAATGTGTTTAAAGAATCCAAAAAAGTCTACCAAACTTTGAGCAGCATGATCGAATTGGGTCTAGGATATTTAAAATTAGGTCAGATGTCCATGAATTTATCCGGAGGAGAGGCTCAGCGCGTAAAGCTGGCGAAAGCCTTGAGCTCTTCGTCCTATGGCAAAAATTTGTATATTCTTGATGAACCGACGTCTGGCTTGAATGATGTAGATATCGACAAATTCATTCAAGTTCTGTTTTCTTTGCAAAAGAACGGTGAGACAGCCATAATAATCGAGCATAATGTTGAATTCATTAAAACGGTTGCAGATCATATCATTGACTTTGGTATATCCGGCGGTGAATCCGGTGGAAAAATCGTCGCGCAAGGATTTCCGGAAGCAGTATTTGCCAACAAAGTCTCTTCGCTATACCGTCTGGATAAACTGACATATTAATGCACCTGTCAATTATGGGAGGAGAGCTTCAATGACTGCTGAAGGAAAGATTAAGCAATGCTCAATCGTGCTTACACGCGACTGTAATTTGCGTTGCACTTTTTGCTATGTAAAAAATGCTGGATATGTAGCAGATAATCGAATCGAATACGATGATCTTAAAAGTATCGTTAATTTTTGCTGTGAAGCAAAAGTCAAGTATATATTCTTTACCGGAGGAGAACCTCTTACATACCCACATCTTCCGGAAATTTTGCAGTATATCAAAACAAGACGTCATCCCATAACAACTGCAGTTGCAACAAATGGTGTCTTGCTTAGCAACATGGAATTATGCCGGATGCTGATCGATAGTGGTCTCGGATATGTTGATGTATCTATGAAAGGAAGAAATCGGAAGGAATGGTGTGAAATGACGGGATATGATGGCACTGAGAAACAGCATCAGGCAATTCGTAATCTGGCTTCGTTGCCAATAGAGTTTACTTGTTCCATGGTGATAACCCCCGAGAATGTTCACTCCTTTTGCGAAGCTGTCCAAATCGCTCATGATAATGGTGCAAAGCAGTTCTCGTTCACATTCATCATCGACAACAATAATGCCGGGGACAAAGATCTGATTTACCTGCAAAAGCACGACCCCATAAAATTAGTCCGTGATTTCATTTCTCAAATTGATAAATTGAGCGATATTACAGATGAATGGTGGATCGAATACAGCTTTCCACTGTGTGTATATACGGAAGAGCAGCTAAAGCTTCTAAAAGGCATGCTTGCTACACCCTGCCAGATTCATCTGAAAAACGCCGTAACATTCAATACGAAGATGGAATTGCTTCCATGTGATATGTATCTCTACCAGCCGTTGGGAAAATTCGGCAGGGACTTTTCGTCCTACCAAGAATTCCAGTCATTGACCGAAAATGCTATCTACCGTAAAACGATGGACGAAATCCGCAAGTTGCCATCTGACGAGTGCACCACCTGCGAGCACTTTGATGTATGCCGTGGCGGATGCCCTGTTCTTTGGAAGAATTATTCGTTTGACTCATTGAAGAAATTTAAAAACCAAAAGTTTTTTCTATAAGTTTTGTCATAAATAACGTGTAAATTTGAGTTTTTGGAGGATGAATTTCGGAATTTCGCGAGCCATGTTTTTGTCAAGCAATTTCATCTGTGTTCCGTATTTGGAACAATTTCTCTGGTCAGATGGAATACCGAAATCAACATCTTCAGTCTGGATGTCTTTGCACAGTTTCTATTTCTCCAGTGCGTTCAGAACATAGTAGGCGGACACATTCAATCATCAATAATTTCTCGCTTGTAGGGGATGCCCGCCCAAGATACAAAAAGCACCCCTGCCCATCGTGCTGTGCTGTCGCACAACATCGAATGGACAGGGGTGCCTGTGTTTTATTGTAGGCTGCTTTCCGTTTTACTGATGCAAATTATCAAATTTGGTGGTAAGTTGGTGGTAAATCCACGTTGCTCCAGTATCACATATCGTGATTTTTAACGAATGTAAGCCGATTTTTACATTTTACTGTTCAATCGGCTTCATCGTGGGGACGTGGCAAGAACTGGCCCTGTTTTCGTCCAACAGGCTCCAACAACGTCCACGATTCCGGGGAATTTCTGGAAGAACCCTCCAACAAGCTCCAACAGCGTCCACGAAAGTTGTGTACAGTTTTGGTCACAGCTCTTTTTTGACGGAGCGTGACGGAAACCGCGATAACGGCTGTTGTTCGTTGTCAAACCGTGATAAACGAGATGTGCTTCTTTGTCCAGCAGAGAGGAACATTTCTGTTATTTTGAATCTATGCCTTACCGGACAAGCAATGCGCTTTGCAGAGAGGCCATGGATTCTTTCTTTTTCTCTTGGGTTGCTTCTGCGTATACATCCATTGTGGTGGAAATATCCGCATGACCCATGATTTCCTGAATGACCTTCAGGTTGGTTTCGTTCTCGCAGAAGCGAGTGCAGAATGTGTGCCGCAGGATATGGCAGCTAAACTTTGGCAGAAGAACCGGGTCACGATTTTCTTCCTTCGCCTTGGATTCTTCTTCCTTATTATAGTCTGCACAAATCGAGCGGATAGTGCGGTTGATGGCATTGGGGAGATAAACCTTTCCATCACCAGTGCAGAAAACAAAGCCGGAGTACCCATCAATTTCATCGGTGCAGAAACCAATGACCTTTTGATACTGGTATTCTTCCAGAAAGGCATCGAACACTTCATCAATCATTGGAATAATGCGGATGCCAGCTTTCGTTTTGGGCGAGTTTACATGGTTGGTGCAAGTGCCATCTTCCTGCACACGATAAACAAGATTGTGGTTGATGCTGATCGTGCGGTTTTTGAAATCAACATCCTGCCACCGCAGACCTAACACCTCGCCAATGCGACAGCCAGTACCAAGCATTACGGTAAACAACGGGAACCATCCGCGATACTCTTCGCTATTGGCGATGTAATTGGTAAACGCACGCTGTTCGGCAACAGTCAGAGCATGACGCTTTGTCTTTTCCCAGCAGTGGCTCTTCTTAATTTCAGCCATAACGCCCTCCGTTGGATTCAAGCGCAGCAGTCCATCGCGGACAGCCATTGTAAAGGTTGGATGCAAAAGTGTATGTACGATTTCCATACTGTTGGGCTTGAATCCTTTTTCTAAAATCAGTGAGTAATAGAATTTCTTAATATCGCTGTACTTGATTTTGCTGATACGAAGTTTTCCAAAACCATCCCGAACATAATGGTTATACATATATTTATAGTTCGTCATGGTGGACTGCTTCAGATCATACTTTTGAGAAATGTATTCGTCAAACAGTTCGTTCAGCGTGATACGCTCGGCACGATCAGGGTCAAGGCCATCCTCGATTGCTCTGCGGATTTTTACTTCCTTTTTTCTAAGTTCGCTCAACTCCTTTGCATAGACCGATCTGTGTTCGCCACGGAGCGTAGTGTAGCGGAACACATAACGGCCATCCTTTCGCTGCGATTCACCCTTCTTCAGGGAGTAACCACGAGAATCTTTTCTTGTTGCCATTCTTCTCACCTCGTAAAATTCGATTTAAGGAGAACAGTCATATCCTGATGACGGTCTATGTAGTACGTTACGTCCGTCCTGTTCTAAGGATACACAAGTTGCTCCTGTCCTGCAACGATGCCGCAAAAGTAATTTTATTGAGTGGTTCTCCAATATGTAATACTCCGAAGAACGGAGTATGCTGTTTCACATTCTAAAGGTATCCAAATATTCTTCAAAGATTTCCAGATTCACAAGGACAACGCGCCGGATTTTGTAAATCGCACCGGCTTCTTTAGCGAGTTCCTCAAATGTATGCAGTCCCATTGAGTACAGCTCGGCACCTTCTTGATAGCGGACGAATTTTTTCTTGCCAGCCTTTACCATAGGCTCCAGCTCTCTGACTTCGGTTCGTGCAAATGCCATATATCTACCTCTTTTCAGTTTCTGTTCTTTTCATCTCCAATTCGTACTTATCGAAAGCGACTATCCTATTTGTTTATCCCAAGACTTCTCAGAAGAGCTTCCTCAATTTGCTTCATTTCCCATTCGCTTGTCAGCCCCATGAAATTGTTGATACGTTCTTTATCTATCGTGAAAATCTGTTCCAACAGCACAACAGATGGTCGGCTGAAAGCGGGGTTTTTGTCAATAAGAACGTGCGTTGGCTGATTAGGCTTTTTGGAAATACGTGAGGTCACAGCAGCTACAATTACGGTCGGAGCGAACTTGTTTCCAACATCATTTTGAATAATGATGACAGGACGCTTTCCACCTTGCTCTGAGCCGTAATGTGGATCAAGGTCAGCAAAATAAATCTCGCCACGTCGAAAGCCAAAATTCTTAGTCACATAAACGATAGCGGTCAACCCCCTTTTCGCTATGTAGGCAAAGACCGTTCTCCCGGACGGTCTTTGCAGTGAGAAAGGAAAACTGCCATGAGCATGAAGCGTTTTACTGTTTAATGGGAAGGCTCTTGGTACGGCTGGAGCCGTTGTAGGCTTTCAGAATCTGATGCATATACTTTTGATAGTTCGGTCCGCTCATGGCCTGACCGCTGCGATAGATTGTCACGGGGCTTGTACGCTTGAGCTGACGAATTAACCGCACCGGGTCGTATTCGTGATCGTACAGAGCGATGAAACGGACAACGCCTTGCAGTACCTCGGATCGAAGCGAATCAATGTCGCCTTCCCATGCTTCGGCCAGAACACGGAGAGCCTCCGTATAAATGCGTTCGCCATGCTGCCGATACTCACCAAAGGCCGTAGCGATGCAAGCGATTTTCCATTTTGCATGGCTCTGATTGAAGCTCAGGCCAAATCCAGCACGCTGGGTAGCACTCTGAAATGCGATGGCTTCCGGGTCGCCGCCATGAATTTTGGCGCGCAGCTTTGCACCTGCCGTAAGCGGTGCCGAGATACCCGTCTGCTGTGCAAACAGCAGGGCTTCTTCCTGTTCGGTCAAGCCAGAGTACACCTTGCAGACGATGTTGAGATCAGAATTGTTGTTCAGCAGCTTGCGGGCAGCGATGGTGTGCTGACCATCAAAGACATAGTAGTGACCGTCACGATAACTGACCTTGGGTGCGTTGGCAATGCGCTCGTCAAATTCAGCAGCGATGCGCTTGACGCGGCTGGCGTTGAGATGCCGCTGGTAGTAGCTACGAGGAACTTCCAGAAACTTACTGTTGATGACCATTTCGTGATGAACGAGTTTAATCATAGGCAAATTCTCCTTCCAGTTTAACGATATACGCTTTTGCTTTCTGCAAAAGTTCAACGACCTTTTGACGAATGTTCGGATTTTTAAGGAACTCTGGATAATGTTCAAAGCAGACGTCCAGACGATAGATCATTGCATCCGCTGCCGATTCCACCTCACTGAGCATTCCTTCTGCATCGGCCACCTGCTCAACGGATTCCATCTTATTGGACAAGACACGGATGGTTTGCAGTTCGGTCAATGCTTTTTGAGGTTTAGGCGGCTCCTCTATGACAGCAGGTATCGTTTCTACACTGCATGATAGTTCTTCCACAGCATCGGGCTGTTTCTTTTTCACTTTTTTCTTTTTTGTAGTGGATGAAGATTTATTGGTGAACTTCTTTGGCTCCTTTGGCATACAGATTTTCTCGACAAGTGCAGAGCGTTCTTCAGGAGGGGTTCGGGCAAGCGACATAATGTCTTTGGCCGTGCCTTTTACTGTACCTGACAGAATTTTCTGACGGCTTCCGGGTGAGATTTTCTCCGCTTCGTCTACGCAGTTTGCAAACTTTTCAGCACGAATGACCGTAATTCTGTTGACCCCATTTTCTTTTGCAATTCGATCACATGTTTTTTCTCCGCTGATCAAGTTATCATTATGATAACTTGATTTTGCATCTGCACTTTTGCGATCACCGCCATGGGCGACTTTTTCGGCTTCATACTGCTTTCCTAATAGATAATTTTTCTGTTCCGGCGAGAGGTTGCGCCGCCCAAGCTGGTTTTTACAAATCCAGATGATTACTTCAAAGCGATCTGCAAATTCCTTCTCATGGACGGTATACGGAATGTCAGGATGCTTCTGGAGAATAGCGTATCGGTTATGACCGTCAACAATCAGCCTATTCCAGACGATGATAGGATTGATAACCTTGCCATCATTGACGATGTTTTTCTCAAGTTGTTCCAGCTCCTCAAAAGTGAGTGGTGGAATCTTGCCCTGAAACTCCGGGTCAACTTTAAGCGCAGTCAATTTCATCATCGAACCGTCCTTTCTTAAAATAAGTGGCTTTAGGGCTGGTAGGCTGAATGTAATAGTCATAGCCAAAATTGGTCTGGCAGTAGGTGCAAGGTTCTCTGGTGAGCTGGTAGGGATCTGCACGGCGGACGCGGATACCGCGCGCATTGCGGAATGCATTCAGGCAGCGGGGGCAGAGGGTGGTCAGGGTCGATTCATCGGGCTTGCGAGAAAAATTACGGCTCATAATCATTACCTCCGTATCGTTAGTGTGAATATTCGGTATGTAAAAAGCCCACCGCCTTGATTCGAAAGAATCCCGGTAGTGGGCTTTGGAGTCTTAGTTAAGTGTTCCACCCTATTTGTCCTCAACGCCCGGTGGATTTGGAATACACCTCGGTAAGCGGGGATTTGCACCAGCCGCTTTCATTGGCCTCTCGGCCACCCCGCCTTCTTTATGGCCGGGCCGCGAATTACGGAAGTCTCATTATTCTGTCCAAGGGAATGATATTCAGTTTTCAAGGTACGGCTTACAACTCCGGGCTTTTCCCTCGTTTTGGGGTGGTGCCCTTGCTGTGACCATAGTGTACTTGAAAACTGAACGCTTTTTTAGGACGTAACTGGTCCGGTTTTCCACTCAAAAACCGGACCTACTATGTCCGGTTTTGAGAAAAATAAATCGTTGATACGATAAAATGAAATTTACGACTTTCAAAAAGCGAAACATGAATTTTTTCATAGAAAAAGCCCTCCCGGACGGAGACTATTACAAGTCATCCGTCCGGGAGGGCAATCGCATTACAAGTCCCTCGCTATTTCATCTAAGTTACGAGCAATGCGATGTAATTTAGCATAAAGCTGTCTCTTCAGTTGTTCTTCACGCTCCGATGGAGCCTTTCCCAATAACAAATAATCAAGTGAAGTATTGAAAGTTGCCACCATTTCAACATAAAGGTCAATTGATGGCGTTTCTTCCCCTCGCTCTATTCTACGGATATGGCGGTCGCTAGTGTTTAACTCGATAGCAAACTGCTCCTGTGTCATTCCATTTGCTTTACGCAATTGCTGAATTCGCTTGCCTGTGGCATAAGAATCAAAGTACATATGCCAGCCCTCCGACCACAGAGCAGCGCAGCCAATCGCCACACCACAGGGCCGGAGAACAGACAGACATTCGGCGGCGGCATACCTGACCGCCGGGGCTAGGTTTGTACTCAATCAATTTCTTTTTCATGATTCTTCGTCCTTTCTTTGTCGTCGTTGATGGCAAGGCGGGCGGAGCATGGAAAATGTACAGTACACCTTCCATGATAGAAAAAGGGTGAAACCCTATTACTATCCATGTGAAATCAGGGAATCGTATTCAATAAACTCAAAAATGCTTCCTGCTGGTCGGGGCGCAGCACCGACCAGCGATCAATGACCTGCATCTGCTGGGGAGTAAGTACTACTGGGGCGGATTCGTTTCCTTCTGCCTTGGCAAAAAACTCAGAAAGCGTGATCTGAAAGGCATCGCAGATCTTTACAAGCGAAGGAATGGACGGAGTAGCATTGTTGTTATACCATGTGGAAATGGTGGTCGATTTCATCTCTGCATGAGTTGCTAGATCATATAGCGACCAGTTGCGTTCTTCACGGTAGGCGGTAATAGTATTCAGAATGGTGTCCACCGCCACTCCTCACTTTCGTACAGTAAACTTTTGCCTATTATACCGTACTACGCACAAAATTATAATCCTTTTCTCCGTACAAAAAATACGAAGTTCGGGAGTGCTAAAAACATGGATAAACCGTCCACACATAGCAATCAAGAAGTGAAAGAGTATTGCCATTTCGAGGCAGAAAGAATATACTTATGTATAATAAATCAAATGATTATCTCAAAAAATCCCCAGTTTACGGGCATTTCCGCAAGACAGCAGCTTGAATTTACTACCCATTTACTACTTACGGATTGAGCC
>QWCK01005633.1_pt1 | contig 13063 bp, 16 predicted proteins | sample 1972571 | NCBI WGS metagenome assembly QWCK01 (sample SAMN09866710, study PRJNA288562) | Human gut metagenome isolate term2_stool, whole genome shotgun sequencing... | isolation source: gut | host: Homo sapiens | place: USA: California
AATAGATACAGGAGTATATGTTGGAAACTTTAATAGTAAGGTTAGAGAAAATCTCTGGCAAAGAATTATAGATAATATAGGTGATGGCTCGGCTACAATGACTTACGCCCATAGAAATGAAATTGGATATACCTTTAAAACCCATAATACAAATAGAAATCTATTAGACGTAGATGGAATTCCCTTGGTATTAGTTAGATCAGATAATAAGAAGGAAGTTAAAATAAAACATGGATTTAGCAAACAAGCTAAACATCGTAAGGCGAGAAGCTACCAAGGGAAAACTCAAGCAAAAAAATTTGTTGTAGTAGATATAGAAACTAGTGGACTAGACTATGAAAAACACAAGATAATAGAAATTGGCGCTGTACTCACTAATAGTCAAGGTGAAGTTTTAGATAAATTTGAAAGTCTTATAAAGCAGGAAATTAAACTATCAAATGACATAATAAAGCTAACCGGAATAACTGATGAAGATTTAAAAAATGGAAGATGTGAAAAGCAAGTTCTTGAAGATTTTTTATCTTTTATAAAAAACTACCCTCTAGTTGGCTATAACTTTAACTTTGATATGAAGTTTCTAAATTATAATTTAGAGAAAAATTCTCTAAAAGAAATTACAAACACGACTTACGACCTAAAAACTTATGTAAAGAGAGAGAAAATGTTCCTTAAAAACTATAAGCTAGAAACAGTCCTTAAAGAATATGGGATCATAAAGAAAGTTGACCATAGAGCCTTAGCTGATGCTCTAGTAACAGCAAACTTAGCAAGCTAAGTAAATGAATTTCTAAAAAAGCTATAAAAAGAATTGCTTAAAATAGAGAAATATTTTCTGTTGTACCCGCGCAAGCGGGGGTGATCCTCGGGAGAAAGAGCCAAACCAAGAACAACTCACGTTGTACCCGCGCAAGCGGGGGTGATCCCTTGTTTCTCTTGAGTTGAGCGACTTTGATAGAGTTGTACCCGCGCAAGCGGGGGTGATCCTTCTTAGAAAAGTCTCGGAAGTCCTTGAGCCAAGTTGTACCCGCGTAAGTGGGGGTGATCCTCGGAAGAAAGAGCACAACAAAAATACCACCAAGTAGTACCCGCGTAAGCGGGGGTGATCCCATCAGATGACAAGGTAACTATATCACCAGAAAGTAGTACCCGCGTAAGCGGGGGTGATCCCTCCTAAAATACTAACTGGATCATCATCTGGTCGTTGTACCCGCGCAAGCGGGGGTGATCCTATATCTCCTTTTCTTACTTCTGAGTAAGAAATTGTTATACCCGCGTAAGCGGGGGTGATCCAAGCGTATTAAAATACACAAACAAATTTTACATTCACTATTCAAAAGAGGAAGGAACTCATATTGTACGAACATTAAAGGGAGATAAGAAATGAATTTAAAAAAATATTTTAATAAAAACGTAGAAATTACATTTCATGATAATGAGGTTTTAAAAGGCTATGTAGAAACATATACTCCTATTTATGATTCTGACGATAATGAAGAAGAGATTGCAATATTAACTATTGAGAAAAAACTTCCATTAATCGGAATAAGTGAAAGTGAAATAAAGAAAATAGAAATATTAGATTAAGCACACTAGCAATTGTTAGGTGGTTATACCCGCGTAAGCGGAGGTGATCCTAATTGGCTTTTTGATGTAAAGATGAATGTTTTGTTGTACCCGAGTAATCGAGAGTGATTTCACAATATGCTCTGTGATTTAGATGGTGATTAGTTTGGTGTAGATTGATATACAGCATATGCAGATGGGGGATTTTAATGGATAAGAAAAATGACGTTATATCTAGCCCTAATAATTATAAATTGAATGGATTGGAAGACTATAAGAAGGCAAGACAATACCTAGATTGGTATATTCAAGAGCTAGAAAGTGACGTGAATGTTGGCAGGCAATTATCATATTTGGAGGATGAAATGAAGCAAGAATTAACACCTGAAGAAGAACAAGAAATGTATTATTTAACTAGGAAAATGATAAGTACGGTACTAACTATGACACATGATGACCACGCTAGATACAAGGAATTGTTTGAAAAAAGTACGGAACTTCGGAAGATCATGAGGAAGAGCGCCGACAAAATCGTAAAAACTTTTACAAATTGCAAGATAAATTGAGTAAAAAAGCTATAAAATAGTTTCAATTGTGTAGAAAATGCGTAGTTGGAAGATGCCTGAAAATAATGCGAAAAGTGGATTTTTGGTTATTTTTGGATGATTTTCAAGATTTGTAAGAAAAAATTGACCGAAAAGGGGTATTGTTGTACCCACGTAGGCAGGATATTTTACTAAAACTGATCTTGAATACTATAGTATGTAAATAGAATAACTTAGTAAGTTAAGTTATATTATTTATTTATCTTATTACTTATTGAATATTAAGTAGTTTTAATAAATAAGTTACGGTATAAAGTTATCAAAACTCACCACTATATTAATTGTTTTATGGATTTATTTTGTATTAATATTAGTTTTTTATGTTTCATTGGGGGGATATATGAACAAGAAAATATATAGTTTATTAGTATTTGTATTAGGATTATTTTTACACTTATATTTTCAAGATGAAAATAAATTTATTGGAATAACAACCATGATAGTAGGATTCTGCTTTTTTATTAACTATTTGAAATCAAATGATAGTTATCAGTAATTTCAATAATTGATAATTCATTAGCCATCTCACTTACTATTTTTAATAAACTAAAATGTATGCAAGACATCTTTTAATGCTATTCTTTTTATAGTTTTCTTTATTTAATATATTTATGTGATAAAATAATAGGAGAAATATTTATTTAGGAGACTATATGAAGAAAGATCGAAGGGAATTGATTTTATATGGTAATATCTATAAAGCTATTGCTATAATTTCAATTCCTATTATTTTAAATAACTTTATTCAACAACTTTACTCATTAGCTGATGCTTTTTGGTTGGGTAAGCTCGGCACAGCGGAGTTTGCTTCGACGTCATTTACTTGGCCAGTAATTTTTTTATTTAACTCAATAGGGATGGGTTTATCTATTGCGGCGATTTCTCTTATATCCCAACTTTTAGGTAGGGGAGATCGTGAGAATGCTCAAAAATATACGGATACATTAATCAATATTTCATTTATATTTTCAATAATTTTCACTATTATCGGATTTTTCACTGCTGATTTTATAGTGAAAATGATGGGAGCTAGTGGTAAACTTTATGATTTTTCCGTAATATATTTGAAATATTCGTATCTAGGCACTCCTTTTATATTTTTGTATTTTATTTATTCAGCTGTTTTAATGCTCAAGGAAAAAATACTATACCAACCATAATCAGTACTACTTGTGTAGTTCTTAATATGGTTCTAAATCCCTTTTTTATATTTGATGAGATACCAATCATAGGTTTAAGAGGGTTAAATATGGGAGTGAAGGGTGCAGCTGTTGCTACAGTAATTACCCAAGCTTTGATGTGCTTATTAGGATTTATCCATCTAAAAATAAACAAGGATGCTATAAAACTTAATTTAAAATCATTTATATACATTAAGTGGGAAAAGAGCGTGATCAAGAGAATTTATTCTATTGCAACTCCAGCTGTTGTTGGGCAAATGGGAACTGCCCTTGGTTTTATAATCCTAAATACTTTTATCCAATCATAAGGAACAGATACAGTCGCTGCCTACGGCATGGTAAATAGGATTACAGGACTTTTAAATATTCCTCCAGGAGGAATAGGATCTGCTATTACAAGTATAATCGGCCAAAATATTGGAAATAGAAATATAGAAAGAGTCAAAGAGACTTTTATTAAAGCATCAATAATCGTAGGCATTATGTCTTTTATAATTGCAATACTTGGTTATATTTATAGGATTGAAATATTAGGATTTTTCATAGATTCTCCAGTTGACTCGACCCTAATGGTTCAAGCTGATTCTTATATGTCTTATACGCTTTTGACATTAGTTATGCTAAATATGTTTTTTATATACCAAGGATTATTCCAAGGTTCTGGTAATAGCAAGTATTCAATGTTTGTAGATGTAGTTAGACTTTGGGGAATCAGGATTCCGCTATTATTTTTATTTAAACATTTTACTAGTCTTGGAGTAACTGGAATATGGATCGCTATGTCAATTTCTAATGTTATTGTTACATTCATAGCTCATTTCATCTATAAAAATGGAAATTGGAAGAAGGGTTCTTTTTAAAGTATTGGATAGGAAAACCCTCTTGCCAACTTTGATAGCAATAGGTTATAATTAATATGAGTAGGAGGATTATTTTGCAAGATTATAAAAGAGTTGTTCTCAAGCTAAGTGGTGAAGCTTTAGCTGGAGATAGAGGCTTCGGCTTTGACGATGATATTATTATAAATATATGTGAAAATATTAAAGCTGTTTCTGACCTTGGAGTTGAAATCGCTATTGTAGTTGGTGGCGGTAACTTCTGGAGAGGTAGATCTGGCAAGGAAATTGACAGGGCAAGCTCAGATACTATTGGAATGTTAGGAACAGTTATGAATGGTCTAAGGGTTCAAGGAACTTTGGAACAAATGGGACTAGAAACTAGACTTATGACTGCAATTGACATGAAGGAAGTTGCAGAGCCATACATCAGAAGAAGAGCTATAAGACATTTAGAGAAGGGTAGAATTGTAATATTTTCAGCAGGAACTGGTCTACCATATTTCTCAACTGATACAACAGCAAGCCTTAGAGCACTTGAGATAGATGCTGATGTTATACTTTTAGGAAAAACTGGTACTGACGGAATATACGATAAAGATCCAAATGTTTATCATGATGCAGTTAAGTTTGATAAGCTAACTTATAAAGAAATTCTTCACAAAGAACTAAAGATTATGGATACAACTGCTACATCATTGTGTATGGATAATGATATGCCACTATTCGTATTTGGTATTGATGATGCTAGCAATTTAGTAAGAATATTTAAAGAAGAAAGTCCAGTAGGGACAATAGTAAAGGAGAGTTTTTAATGATTTATGAACAAATAAAAAAACAAGCGCAAGATGAGATGGCTAAGGCGGTAGATTCTTTTGAAAATAGAATAGCTACAATCAAAGCAGGTCGTGCAACAGAAGCAGTTCTTGATGGAATTACATTTTCATACTATGGAACAGAGACACCAATCAACCAAGCAGCAACAGTTTCTGTGCCAGAAGCTAGGCTACTAATGATTAAACCATGGGATAAGTCAAATATAGGACCAATTGAAAAAGCTATTTTGAAATCTAACATTGGTATCACACCACAAAACGACGGTGATGTTATTAGACTTCCTTTCCCACAACTAACAGAGGAAAGAAGAAAAGAATATACTAAACAAGTTGATACTTATGCAGAAGATGCTAAGATAGTCATCAGGAATAAGAGAAGAGAAGCAATGGATGAAGTTAAAAAGAGTGAAAAATCTGGAGATGTAACAGAAGACGACAGATACACACTGGAAGATGAAATCCAAAAAATAACTGACAAAAATATAGAAGAAGTGGAAGCTCTTGCTAACAAGAAAAACAAAGAATTGATGTCAGTATAAATTGAATAAGGCTAGTTTTAAGAGGATAAGTGATTTATTGAATAGGGATATTTTTCCTACTAGAATTTCTAGTAGGATTTTATCCTTGTTCTTAAAGCAATTATCCTTACTTTTAAATTCGGGCATAAGTTTAGACAATGCACTGAATATAATTATAGGTCAGAATATAGACAAGAAACTAACGAAAAGCCTACGAAAAGTTTTGGATAATTTAAATAGTGGTTTAAATGCTTATGAAGCTTTTTACAAAGAAAAGGAAAGCTTTGACCCTATGCTAATATCTTTTATAAAATCAGGAGATGAGAGTGGAAAGCTCGGTGATGTATTAGATGAATTTTCAGACTTTTTATTTGTAACAAGTAACAATAAATCAAAAATAAGAGAATCCTTTATCTATCCCATAACACTTTTAATAGTTACGGTTATAGTTATTGGGCTAATTATAAATCTAGTTATGCCTACATTTATAGCAAGTTTTAAAGATGCGAATATGGTTTTACCTCTATCTACAAGGATGCTCATTTCTATAAGTAACTTTTTTAGTGAATATTGGATTTTGATTTTAGCTATGATAGTCACCACTTTTTTAGTGCTTGCATTATTTTATAGGAAAGATGAATATAGGCTTGCAATTGACTATGCATTATTTAAATATCTACCTCTAAAACGCTTTAGAATGTTAAATGTAGAATACAAGCTTACATCACTACTTTATATTTTGAAAAATGGTGGGATTGATATTATAAAAAGTATAGACATTATAAGTGCATCTTACAGAAATACCTATATACAAGAAAAGTTTTATTACATAAAAAAAGACCTACTAGAAGGAAGGAATCTCTCTGAATGCTTTGATAGGTCGGAAATCTTTTCAAACATGTTAGTATCAATGTTAGAAATAGGAGAAACTAGCGGTAAACTAGAAGAATCTCTTAAGAAAGCATCAGAATATTATTCGAACGAATATATTTATAAATTAAAGAAATTTTCGAAACTTGCAGAACCAATTTTGATTTTAATAATGGCATTTATAGTGGGATTTGTAGTATTTTCTGTGACTATTCCTATGTTTGACTCAGTAAATAGTCTTTATTAAGGAGCATATATGAATAAGAAGAAAAAGGGATTTACCCTAATAGAACTAATAATAGTAATAGCTATAATTTCAATTCTCGCTGCCATAGCTATTCCTAGATACAATAAGTCTAAATTAAAGGCAGCATATACCGCTGATGAGGCAAACAGACAAGTCTTAACAACTGCAGCAGAAATGGCGATTGCAGATGGAAATGTCGATAGTTTTACTTGGACTGATGGAAGTCCTGCTGATAACGAATACATTGAAAAATGGCCTGAAATTCCAAAAGGACTTGGCCATGATGAAGATAGTTATACTGTAAATTACGAGAATGGGGTCATAAACATAGAACCTGTAATAACACAGGAAGCTCAAGATTAATAGATGTATTTTATATTTATTTTTTACATTGGCGCAATATTTGGATCTTTCATAAGCTTAGTTCAACATAGAAAACTCAAAGGCGAATCTATAATATATCCTAGAAGTCACTGCGAAGCTTGTGGGAAAAATCTAAAGTTTTATGAGCTTTTTCCTATATTTTCTTATATATTCCTAAAAGGTAGGTGCAAAAATTGTAGTGAGAAGATTGGAGTCGAGAGCTTAATTATAGAAATAACTTGTGGAGTTTTGTCTTTACTAGCATTTAGAAACAATTTTACATTTCAGTCAATTTTAACATTTGCATCCTTAATAACTGGTTTGTTAATATCTACTATAGATTTAAAAACAATGGTGATCTATCAAAATCATCTATTAATAATGTTAGGGCTAGGAATAGTTTATAGGTTAATCTACATAGGCTTTTCTTGGGACTATATCCTAGTGGTTATTGTATTTAGCGTTATTTACTGGCTGATATTTAAAATATCAAAGGAAAATATTGGAGATGGTGATTACTACTTTTATGTAGGCTTATCCTTATTTTTAATAGATCAAGTATTTGTGCTCTACATTTTCCTATCAATTTGGCTTGGCGCATTGGTTGGGATAATTATTTTAATTAAGGATAAAAGTTTTGGTAGACATATACCTTTTGCTATATTTATCTTTATTTCTTACGTTTCTATGCTTTCATTAGACGGAAGGTTTTTCTTATGAATATTAAAAAGCGAGGATTCACTCTGATTGAACTACTTGTAACTATTGCTATAATTTCAATTATTTCAACTGTAGCAGTTTTAAGACTCAACATTATCCGAGAAATTAAGATTAAAAATGAAGTGAATACTTTAGCTAATAATGTTTATTTTGCAAAAGAAAAGGCAATGGCAAGTGGAAATACTGTTATAGTCAAAATAAATAAAGATTACTATACGATTTCTCAGAAAAGTGGCCTTAAGGTAGAGGAAATGGAAGCGAGGAAAGTAAATCTAAATTATCTTAAAAAATATGGACGTGGAATAGATAAGTTCGAGTTCTTGCCAACTGGTTCTGTAAATGGAGCCGACAGTATAAGATTTTCTTGCAATAATGGTTATAATTATATACTCAAAGTTGGTGTAGCAGGAGGCTATAGTCATGTGTCAAAAGAAAAGATCAAACAATAAAAAGCTTTCAGGTTTTACTCTTATAGAATGTCTCATAGCTTTAGCCTTACTTGCAATAATAACAGTCAGCCTAATGCCTTCTCTGTCAAACATTTATAGGTTAGATGTTAAAAATAAAGAAGATACAAGGCTTATTTATGCTATGGAAGAAGCCCTTGAAAGATCAAAGGATATGGACGTTGGAGAAGATATTATTAGGGTAAATAATTTTGATATAGAAGTAAGTGTTAGCGATTACGAGGGTGATTTAAAGAAAATTGTCGTAACATGTGATGGCTACTCTTTGGATTTGGTAAAATAAGATGAAGAAAAATGGATTTACCATAATAGAATTACTTGTAAGCCTTGCCATAATAAGTCTTCTTGTAGGAGCCTTGAGTTTAGTATTTTCTTTTAATTTTAATATTTTAAATTCCTCCTACAAGGAAGAAAAAGAATATAAACAAGCAAGTTTTGCTGCAATGTATATAGAAGAAAAGATAAGAAAAGCTCAAAAAATAACTGAAATAGAATCTCTAGACTCTTGTAATTTTATATTATATGTGGACGGAAGGAAGGAAAATAGTGAGTATTCTCAAATAAGATTTTCCCTAGAAAATAGGAATGGCGAAGAAGAGGGATATAAGGTTTTGTATGCCTATATTGACAATAATGATAAGCAAAGTTTTAAAGAGGGAAAGGTAAGAATTGCCATTTTGCGAGATATTTTCATGTACTATGACAAAGAAAATCAAACAATTGAAATAGTAATCAACAATTCTTCTCCAAAATCTAGGATAAAGACCTTTATAAGGCTTGAGGAGAGGCTATGAAAAAGGGATTTATAAGTATATATGTTTTACTTCTCTTACTTATCTTATCAGTTAGTATAGCCTTTATTAATGATCAAAGTGAAAATAATCAAGGAATAAAATCAAGTTTGCTTGATAAAAAACAAGCTACCTACGATGCTGAATCGAGCATTAATATTTATTTGAAAGAAGAAAAGGAAAGTCTTCTGGCATATATTGACAGTGATTTTGATAGAGATATATCGAATTTGAGTAAAGATGAGATATCAAATTTAAAAGAAGAGAGTATTTATTATAAAAACAATAATAGGAAAATTAATTTAACAAGAGTAAAAGATTTCTACAGGGATGATTTAAAAGATACTAATACGAAAATATATAGAGTATACAATGAATCAGTTTATAAAAGCTCTCTAGGAGAGGCGAGAGCCTATATAGATGCGAGTATAAATCCAATATTGTTAGAAAAAAATCCGATTTCCTATGATGAAAATAAAGAATATATAGATAAGCTTGGAATAAGCGATTATGAATTTTTGGATAATAAAGCTTTTAACAAGAAAAAAGAATACAGGCCTTGTGTCATAGTAGACGGAGATATGAAGCTTACGAAAGATGCTAATATAAAAGGAATACTGATTGTAAAAGGAAAGATAGATCACAATGGTAAAAGCCTAACTGTAAATGGACTTTTGGCTTGTGATGGTTATAATCAAGACAAATTGTCTTATACAAATGATTATAAGTTGTTTAAAGATAACATAGGAAATCTCGATAGTAAATATAGTTTACAAATAATTAGTAAACAAGCTTACTAAACCTTGCCAAATGGCAAATTATGGTATAATAATTGAAGAGAAAACGAAAATCAATGGAGGAAACATGAAAATTCTAGTAATAAATTGTGGTAGTTCATCACTAAAATATCAATTATTTGACATGGACAATGAAGAAGTTATGGTGAAAGGTCTCGTAGAAAGAATTGGAATTGACGGATCAAGACTTATCCAAGAAAAAGGTGATGACAAATATACAATAGAAGAAGATATGAAAGATCACACTGAAGCAGTAGGTCACGTGTTTGATGCTTTAGTAGATAGTGAAAACGGTGTTATCAAAGATCTTTCTGAAATAGATGCAGTTGGACATAGATTTGTTCACGGTGGAGAAAAAATTACAAAATCAACTTTAATAGATTCTGATGTAAGAAAAGCTATTGAAGAATACACTAAATTTGCACCACTTCACAACCCAGCAAACCTAATGGGACTTGAAGCTTGCGAAAAATTACTTGAAGGCGTTCCAAATGTAGCAGTATTTGATACAGCTTTCCACCAAACTATGCCAGAAAGAACTTTCCTATATGGTATAGACTATAAATATTACGAAGAAGATGGAATTAGAAAATATGGTTTCCATGGAACAAGCCACAAATTCATTACAAACAAAACTGCAGAACTTTTAGGTAAAGATGTGAGTGAACTTAATATTATTTCTTGCCACCTAGGTAATGGTTCTTCTATTACAGCTGTTAAAGATGGTAAATCATACGACACATCAATGGGTCTAACTCCACTTGAAGGTTTAATCATGGGAACAAGATCAGGAGATATCGATCCAACAGCAGTAACATATATCATGCAAGAAAATAACATCTCACCAAAAGAAATGGAAAATATCCTAAACAAAGAATCCGGAGTTCTTGGAGTATCTGGAGTAAGCTCTGACTTTAGAGATCTAGAAGCAGCTGCTAAAGAAGGAAACAAAAGAGCTCAATATGCCTTAGATATGTTCATTACAAGAGCTAAAAGATATATAGCAGGATACATGGCTGAAATAGGAAGTGTAGATGCTATAGTATTTACAGGCGGAATTGGTGAAAACTCAATTGATATGAGAAAAGATATCATGGATGGTTTCCAACAATTCGGAATAGAAATTGATGAAGAAAAGAACAACGTTCGTGGAGGAGCTCACGAAGTATCTACAGACGATTCTAAAGTTAAAGTTATGGTAGTAGCTACTAACGAAGAATTGATGATAGCAAGAGATACAAAATCAATTGTAGAAGCTTGACAAAAAGTTTTTAGAATTATATAATATAAAAGATTGCTAAACTGATAAGAGGAGGTGTCAAAGATGGCAGTACCAAAGAGAAGAACATCAAAAACAAGAAAAAATAAAAGAAGAGCCTCAGCTTATACTTTGAATAGATCAAACTATGTTGAGTGTCCAAATTGTCATGAGCCAAAAAAAAATAAAGAGGAATATATGAAAATATTAATAGATACATATGGAGCAGATCAGGGAGAGAAAGTCCTAGTAGATGGGGCTATAGCTTGCCAAAAAAAGAAAGACTTTACACCTGTTTTTATCGGAGATAAGGAAAAAATAGAAGAATTAATAGCTGGTAGGATAGATAAGTATGAGATAATCCATACAACAAATTTTATCTCAAATGACGATGACCCTGCAAGGTCTATCAGAAGAAAAAAAGACGCCTCTATTGTTTTAGCCTATGAAAAAGCTAAGGAAGAAGTCTACGATGGGATTTTATCAGCTGGTTCAACTGGAGCTTTGCTTGCGGGAGGCTTATTTATAGCAAAAAGAATCGATGGTATAGATAGGGCATGTCTTGCAACAAGCCTTCCTACAATAGAAGGGACAACACTTCTAATGGATACAGGAGCTAACATGGACTGCAAGGCTCAATATCTGGAAGAATTCGGATTAATGGGTAAAGTATATCTAGAAAATGTTCTTGGCATAGATAATCCAAAAGTAGCCCTTCTAAATGTTGGAGTTGAAGAGCATAAAGGTAATAAACTAAGCAAAGAATCCTACGCATTATTAAAAGAAGCCAACCTAAACTTTGTTGGAAATATAGAAGCAAGAGACCTTTTAACAGGAAAGGCAAATGTAATTCTTGCAGATGGTTTTGATGGAAATATAGCTATCAAAACGGCGGAGGGTATTTTGAAGTTAGTTGCCGGTCAACTGAAAGAAGTGTTTTACAAGTCATTATCAAACAAACTTGCTGCTGGAATTTTAAAAAACGACATCAAAGATATGTTTGGCAAATATTCTGCTGATGAAGTAGGTGGTGCACCTTTACTTGGAGTAAAATCATATGTCTTCAAGGCGCACGGTAATGCCAATGAAGTTGCAATATGCAATGCTCTTTTAGGACTAATGGATTATATAGACAAGAAAGTAATAGATAAAATTGAAGGAGAATTGATTTGATTAGAGAAAGATTAAAAGAATTGGCAGTAGAAAATTTAGATATTGATCCAGACCAAATCGATCTAGATAGCAAAATTTCTGATCTAGATATCGACTCTATTGACCTAGTTGACTTTATAATGATTATAGAAGATGAATTTTCAATTGAGTTTTCTGATGAAGAACTTGATGAGATTGAAAGTTTTGCTGATATAGTTAGCTTGATTGAGAGCAAAAATTAATGTCTATATCTAAAAATAGATTAAAAAAAATAGAAGAATTTGAGAATAAAATAGGCTACAGCTTCAATGATAAGGAATTGATAGATGTAGCCTTTACTCATTCATCTTATACAAATGAAGCGAGAGGCGAGAGCAAGAGTAACGAAAGATTGGAGTTTCTCGGAGATTCTATCTTAGATATGATAGTAAGTGAGATTTTGTTTAAACACTACAACAACAAACCCGAAGGTTGGTTGACTAAAACTAGATCAAGACTAGTCTGCACTTCATCTTTTGCAAAAGCTTGTGAAAAGTTTGATATGTCATCTTATTTAAACTTTGGCAAGGGTGAAAAGGAGCATGGAGGTCATCTAAAAAAACATGTCAAGGCTGATACATTCGAAGCAGTATGTGCTGCAATATACCTTGATAGTTCTTATGAAGATTTATTTGATATACTAGTTAAGAATTACAAAGAGGAAGCACTCGTAATAATAAATGATGATAGTATTTTCAATGATTATAAGACAAAACTACAAGAATATCACAATGCTAAAGATAAGAAGATATTAAAGTATGAGCTTGTAAAAGAAGAAGGTCCAGAACACGCAAAGACCTTTACTATGGCTGTCAAA
>QWCK01004747.1_pt1 | contig 13060 bp, 8 predicted proteins | sample 1972571 | NCBI WGS metagenome assembly QWCK01 (sample SAMN09866710, study PRJNA288562) | Human gut metagenome isolate term2_stool, whole genome shotgun sequencing... | isolation source: gut | host: Homo sapiens | place: USA: California
TGCAGTTGACTTTATACTCTCACTTAAAAACCCGGTTGCAAATAAACCGTGGCTATTGATGCTCATGGGTTTAGTTGCATTTGTTATTTACTTTGTTGTTTTCAGACTCTTTATAAAGAAAATGGACCTCAAAACTCCGGGAAGAGAAGATGGCACTGCTGAAACAGTTAAAACTGAAAAAGTTACAACTGCAAAATCAGGCAATGACAAATTTAGAAAACAAGCTGAAATAATCATTGCAGGTCTCGGCGGAATCGAAAACATCTCATCTTTCGACTATTGCACAACAAGAATAAGAGCAACCGTAAATGACCCGACAAAAGTAAATGACGCACAAATTAAATCATCCGGTGCATCAGGACTTATAAAGCCGGACGCAAAATCCATTCAAGTTGTAGTTGGTCCACAAGTACAATTTGTATATGATGAAATGGTGAAGATGTCATAATGCTCGGACTATTTAAAAAAGCAATAAAAATCTACGCTCCGATGAACGGAAATGTAGTTGACATAACCGAAATCGACGACCCTGTTTTCTCACAAAAAATGGTCGGCGACGGCGTTGCTATAATTCCTGAATCGATGGATGTACTCGCACCGATGGACGGAGAAATAACACAATTCTTCGAAACGGGACACGCCTTTTCAATCAAAAACGGCGACACGGAAATTCTCGTTCACGTCGGAATGGACACGGTCGAACTGAAGGGCGAAGGATTTACAAAAATCAAAAAAGTTGGCGACACAGTTAAACACGGCGACGTAATTTTAAAAGTCGACCTTCAAAAAATCGAAGAGAACGGCAAAAAAATTGACACCCCTATCGTCGTGATGGACGCAGAAAACAGAGAAATAAAAAAAATAACGGGCGCTGCAACAGCAGGCGAAACCGTTATCATGGAAGTAAAATAAGAGATGGAGTCCAAATCGGGCTCCATTTTTTTTGCGCATAAAAAAAGCAGGTGTCAAAACCTGCTTTTTCTTGTTCGAATCAATCCTCGAAACCTGAGGCAGAATCTGCGGTAACTATCGTCACCACGACAAGTCTCAAATTCTTTCGCTCGTACGAGCAAGTAACAAGATTGACGATTCTGTCCTCTTCTTTTAAATTGTAATTTGTGTCATAAAGTGCATTCTTTCGAATCGTGTCGTAAAACTCTTTGCGCTTGTTAAAATCGTCATAATCCCTCGGATTAATATATTCATCGCCCGAAATGAGCGCCGAGAGCACGGCTTTTGTTTTAAAACTTTTGCCGTCCGTGTAAAAAGTAAAACCGTCAAACTTCGGCTTTGCCTTAAACTCGTTTAATGTTGCAAACATACTCTCATCCTCCATCATGTGACCGTAAATCATCACAAAAGGATCATGCGCATCTTCGTTTCGGTAGTCCATAAAAATCGAACCCACGATGTTTCTCTTTCCGTCAGCGCCCGTGTACAAATACTTTGTATTGTTGTCGGTCTTTACGACGGGATAGTCGATGTGCCCCTCATCCGACTTTATCCATAAAACAATCTCATTGTTTATGTTCCTCAGCTTGTCAAAATCGGGGCCGTTCGACTGCTCAAACTTTTCTTCGTCGATTTTGGAAACCTTTTTCTCGCTCGAAACATCAAAAGATATTTCTCGAATTTTCGAGTAAGTTTCCGCACCGATTTTTTCATCTCGCTTGAGCTTTATGAGCGAATAAATTTCGTATGCAAGAAATATCGATACGATGACTATTAAAATGTTTATAAGAGTCTTTTTAAACTTCACTTTCACTCACTTACTTTACATATAGTTTTTTCTTGAGAACGCAAAGTCCGAGAAGCATAATAAATCCGAGCCAAATATTCATCATTTCTGATTTAACGCCTGTCTTCGGCAAATTCGGTTCGCCCGGTCTTCCAGGGTAACCCGGTTGATTCGGTTCGTTTGGATTTATCGGTTCATCCGGTTCTTCAGGTTTGCCCGGTTCTTCAGGTTTATCCGGTTCTTCAGGTTCATCCGGTTCTTCAGGTTTTTCCAGTTCTTCCGGCTCTTCCGGTTCTTCAGGTTCTTCAGGTTCTTCAGGTTCTTCCGGTTCTTCCGGTTCTTCAGGTTCTTCAGGTGGATTGTTCGGCTTCTTGTAGTTTTCAGCCTTCAATACAAAACCGAAAGCATCCTTTTCATCAAACTTAAATACTTTTCCTGTGTAACCGTCTATTTGTTGTTCTTCCACTTCATAGGTGTATGAAAGAATCTTAACAGTTACATTTCCTTTTTCATCAACTTCTTCAATTCTCTTGAATAGTGGTAAGTGATTTACTTGATCGACAAATTTATTCTTTTCATTTAAAGTAAGTCCCTTGTCGAGTTTGATCTTTTCGACAACTCTGCCGTCTTCATCTTTAACAATTTGCCAAATATCAAATTGAACTTCCGGTCTGTCTTTCTTAATTTCTTCGCCATTTGCTTCAAAGAATTCCTTGAAAAGTTTTATAAATCTTTCTTTTTCAAGATAAACAGTAACGGTATTTGACTTATCAACCTTGTTTTCAAAGTACATATTTTTGTCTTTGTCTGTCAAATTGTCAAGGTTAAAGAAGTCTTTTGCATCGCCGAGAACAACATCTTTGCCGTCTGTTCCGGTGTATATAACTTTTCCGTTTTCGATTCGTGCATCGAGTTCCGGAATCATCATCGGAAGAATGAATTCTCTCGATTCATTGTATGGGAATCCTGTTTCCGGTGGATTGATTTTAATGCCTTCGACTTTTGCAAGACTGATATTTTGTTTTTGCATTTCAGCTTTTGAATAGAATTCATCTCCAACTTTGTATTTGACTGTAAATCCATCCTTTTCTTCAACAAAATCTCTTAGTACAGGACGTAATCCTTTGTTGCCATTAAACAAGTCTTCAAGTTGCCATTCCGTATCCGTTTGCACAAATCCGGTGTTGATAAGTCCCTTGTTGTCGAGATAGTATTTAATCTTGTAGTTAAACTTGTCGCCGAATTTTAGTGTTGCAGAGCCCTTAAACCATTCGCCGGCTTCGTCTTTTTTAATAACATTGCCGTCTTTATCCAACAATTGCAAATACTTGTTGACATTTGCATTGTGTCCGTCGGTAATGGTAATAGTTTTTGTACCGAAAAGGAATCCAGCTTCATTTCCGAAACCACCCTTATTTGTATAAGGTTGACCTTGATTGTTGTTATCTTCGCTTTCCTTATACTTTTTCTTGTTTACAAGAAGATTTGTGATTTTTAATTGCATTTGATTCTTTGAGCCGTGTGGTGCTTCAAATTCAGGCAACCAAGCAAGTATAGCTTTTTGTCCGTCTTTAATCTTGCTTTCATCTCCACCAAGAGCTTTTAAAAGAACATTGTATTTCTTTTTGTCTTTGTCTTTAAGTTCAGCTAGATAAGCCTTCACATCTTCTTTATAGAAATATTTTATGCCATTCTTAAATTTTTCAAAATTAAGATTTGCATTAGCCCCGTTAGCTCTCATAGCCTTTTCGTTTACATCAACAGTAACCGTTGATTCTTTTGTAAATTCAAAAATATCAGGTAGTATATCGATGATTAAACCATCTCTATAAATATAGTAACCAGTTTTTTCATCGTAGTTTACATCCTTAATTTCTTTCTCTTCACCTTTCAACGCATCTGCAAGTTCTTTTTGGTCTTTCTTCATCTTGTCCACAGTCACGTCAATTGTGAAGTCGACTTTCTTGTCGGTGTCTTCGCTGACATTCACCTTGTCGGTATCCGACTTTTTGTCAACTTTCGGATTTTCTTCATCCGTTGTAGTTGTTGGCGGTGTATAAGTCAATTCAAATTCAGATTCCGCTTCCATTTCTTCTTGAGCTTCATCTTCGCCTTCTTTTGGCTCAGAACTTCCGTCGCTTCCTGCGGTTTCAATACAATGGCCCAAAATTCCGTGACGACAAATTTTCTTTTTCCAGCCGTCTTCGTTTCCGAAAATTGCCGAACCTGATTTGTCGCCAATCAAGAAAAAGTTGGCTTTGTTTCCATACATTGCACCGTTATAACCAAGCTTACTCATATAATATCCCGCAATATCTATCGGGCTGTTTACGAGTTCTTTGTATGCTTCTGATTCTATAATCTTAGGATTCGTAATCTTATCTTCAATAGTTTGTACTTTACCATCTTTATCCACTATATAGTACGGATTTAACGGTTGTCCCTTTGAATCCTTAAGAGCCTTATCGCCATTGGCTAAATCTTCGAAAGATAAGTCTTTACTATTTCCAGCAATTACAGTGTATTTGCCTTGGCCGTATGGTTTTTCTTTTACTTCTACAAGAGTCTTAATTTTGATGTCTTCTAAATCAATTTTTTCATTAACTCTTCTGTAAGCTTCAGCCATGACTTCTCTAAAGAAATCTTCATTTCGCATTTGTTTCTTAAATTGTTCATCCAACAATTTCTTTTCCGCTTTAATTTTTCCAATTTCTTCTTGGACATATTTGTCCTTGTTAGTTAAAGCATTTCCGAATTCATCGGTGTATGGGATGTCAATATCCGGAATGATAACGGATGTGATGCCGATTTTTTTGGTCTTTACTTTTTCCGTTGCTCCGCCGATAACGGTATTCCGATTAAATATAAACCTGATTGCATTGAATCTGAAATCGTCAAATTTGTAATCGCCTTTGCTCTTATCAAGATATCCGAGCTCAGCTTTTTTAATTTCTTTAATAATTGAGTCTTTGATTTTTGTAAGCTCAGCATTTAATTCCGAACCATCTTCCAAAGCATCAATCATTAAATTGAATTTGTCGTTTAATACTTTGTAACAGTCAGAATCTTCTTTATAAAGCTTTTTGATAAGCCCATCAAAAGAATTTTTTAAATCTTTTTTTGAAGTTGCATTCAATTTCTTTGCTTCATCAATCGCATCTTTAATATCTTCTTGATACTTTTCTTGTACAGGACTTTCAAATTTATGATTTTCGTCATTTTCTACCTTTTTATAGAAAGCGTTCAAAACTTTAATTCTAATTTGTCCCTTGACTGTGTCACGAGTAATTTGATACTCAATTCCGCCTTTTTCAAGAACAGCAGAATTATTAATTCCGGCATTTTTAAGTGCATCAAGAATTTCTTTCGAAGTTAATGTGAAGTTTTCTCCTGCAGCTGTAAAGATTTTTTTGGTATAGAATGAGTTTACGCCGAATTGAATTTCCTTTATTTGGTCAATAAAGAAATATTCTTCCGTTCCTTCAAACGCTTTTTCTTTGTAATTTTCATCCTTTTTCTTCTTAGCTTTTTCAGCATTTTCCCAATCTTCTTTAGCTTTTTCCCAGTTATCTTTTTTGTCATTTACGATGATTTCATCATAAACAAGACGATTGTCCATATTCGAATCTGTAACTACGATGCTTTCGTCTTTATTTTCTGGGAATAAGGCTCCGCCCGGATTGTTGAATCCGACTTCCCAAAGTAGGGAACGTTCAATCTTTGTTTCTTTGTTGTTTTTATCTAAAATAACAAGATTACCTTCTTTTAAAGCAATTTTTGCTCCGTCATAAAGTCTTCCGAGTTCAGATTGAATCTTATCGAGAATCAAAATATCTTTTTTATTCTTATCGTCTTTTCTGTTAAGTCCCAACAAATGTTTAATATACTCGTCTCTTGTTTTTTGGTCGCTTTTTTCGCGATAGAATACATTAAAGAAATTGTAGTCCGGACTTTCAAGAAGTTCCTTCGGCGGATTCTTGAAGAATGACGCTGGAGTACCTTCCTTAATCTTTAAAGTAAAGTATTTGTCGACAGATTTTGTTTGAGCTTCTTCACCCTTTTCGTTCTTAAAAATAGATGTTTCGATAAATCTTGGATTTTTGTCGCTTTCTTTTTCTTCATGATCAAAAGCCTTGTTCGGTACTAAATATTTTGCAGCTATATCCGCATGAAGTTTGTAAACAACCTTTTCCCCAGCTAGGAAGCCCGGGAATTTAATTTGGAATTTCGCATTCTTTACCGCTTCGTAGATGTCTGTTTCATCCGTCAGCTTTTCATATTCATTGCCCTTGTCATCTTTAAGAATTTGGACAACTCTTCCGAAATTGTTTAATGACAATACGTCAACTTTTTCTGTATCATTGACGTTTACATAATATTCAAAACCTTCTTTCGAAGTTCTCTTAACATAAGTGTTTCCTCCAACGGTTACATAATCTTCAGGTTTTATGCTTCCGTGGTAAACTTCTTTATCAGCTCCAAGTTCAATTTTTTCTTCGCCGTTTTTATAAGAGTCGACGATTTTGAAAACTGCATCTAAAGTTTTGAAATTTGTATAGAACTTTTTGCCTATCAATCCTTTAGCGTCGTCTTTAATTCCAACGAATTTATTGCCGTCAAAATAATATTTTCCGACAATGCCTTCATATTCTCCGTCATCAACGATAGAATTATCGCTTTTAACAAATTTCTGGCCATTTTCGACTTTTATTTTGTCGTCATCTTGTTTTCGCTCTTTACCTTCTTTTTTGAAAGTATATTTTTCAGATTCTTTTTCTTTTGTTACTTCAATGTCTTCCAAAATATTTCCGAACTTGTCAATCAAGACACGGCCTTCTTTGTATTTGAGACCGGATACGATATATCCTTCTTTGGTGAAAACAGCATTTTTGACTTCTTTACCCTTTTTCGGGTCGTCAACTTTTTTACCGTTTTCATCCACATAGGCTTTTTCATAGCCTTGATAGCCATCGGCAGTAATTTTCTTTCCGGTATATTTATTCTTTTCATCGAATATTCCGTTTTCAATAACAGTTCCGCCGTAAGCATTATTTCCCTTTTCATCTTTTACAATGATTTGGTCGCCTTCAAAAGTCGGTGTAACGTCAATGTCTGCTTTGTCTCCTTTATTGGAAACATTCCCTTCATAGACATCTTTTTCATCTGTATAAGAAATAAGTTTTCCGTCATTAAAGATATATGTTGTGTCGTTCTTTTTAAGCTTTCCATCTTTAAATTCACCAACTAATTCATCTGTTCCGTCGGCATTCTTTTTGTGAAGTTTTCCGTCTTTTACTACGAATATTACTTTTCCATCTTCAGTTATTTCATAATATTTTTCGGTTTCGACTTCGTGAGCATTGCCGTCAGAGTCAACATAAACTTTCTTTCCTGCTTCTTCCAAGATTTTATCTTTTAATTCAGCCGGAGTAATTTCTTTGTCATCCAAATAAAGTTTTCCGTCTTTTTTTGTCAGGTTTCCACCTATATTCTTCATTTGAAGTTTTAATTGGTACTTACCTTTTCCAATTTTTTGATATTCAAGACCGGATTTGTAAAGATATTCTGCAAATTTATCACTATATTTTGGAAGTGTAATTGTAATATCCACTGAAGAAAGTGGTAAAGATTCGCCATTACCGGAGTTTACAATGACATCGTCAATGTATCCGTCGGTTTGTTTGATAAATGTAAAAATATCAAAAACTTTCTTTGTGTTTTTGTCCACAACTCCATCGGTCGTATCTCCCGCATCGATTTCTTCCGGTTTTTTCGGATTTTCCGTACCAATCGTTCCGATGTTTGCATCGTCAAAACCTTTTTTGGTAATAAGGAATTTTTTAGTTACTTTTTGATCTCCAGTTTGCATTTCAATTTCAAAACCTTCATGGAAAGCGGCTTTAAATGCCGGCAAATTCATTTGAATTTGAGCAATTGTAAATTTATCGCTTGTTGTAAAAGAATAGCTGCCATCGGCATTTTTAGTAAGATTTATCGCCTTGCCATCTTTTGTTCTGACAAGATCTTGAAGAACTGCATCCGGAATCTTTTCATCCGTCTTATTCGGCTTAATGGTAAAAGTAAAGTCTCCACCATCATCCTTTCTTACTTCAATCAAAAGATTTGCGCTTGTGTTGTCAGGAATGTAGTATTTTTCCCCATCAAGCTCCTTGCCCGGAGTGCTTCCGTCCAATGGATAGACCTTCACTTCAGGCTTGTCATCCTTTGTATACTTAGGATTAATATCTCCATTTTTAATAGCTGCATCCAAAGCATCCTTTGCTTCTTTATAAGCCTTTTGACGCTTTTTCAGTTCTTCCGGCGTTACACCTTCTTTTTCAGGATCCAAAGCATCTTTTAAAGCCTGTCTTGCCGCCTCATAGTCTTTAAAGAGATTACCCTTGTCTTTTTCGACACGCGGGATTTCATAGTCCTTATTGAACTCATCCTTCGCTTGCTTTTCTTCATCTGTCAATTTTCTCGGCGGATTGAATTCTCCAAGAAGCTTATTGAGTTTATCAATGTCTTCCTGATTCATTTTTCCTTCTCGCCTGTCCGATTGAATCTTGTCGTAAAGCTCTTGAATCTCCTTATATTGACCGTTTCTCTTCGAGTCGGTAAAACTATTCACAACCTCTTTGTCGAGCTTTTCTTTTCCATCCGCTTCAACTTTTTCCAAATACTTTTCATTGTATTCTTTTTGAAGCTCAGCTTTTTTCTTATCATCCTTTTCAGCATCGATTTCGGCTTTCAATTCACTTAAATCTTTGTCTGCATTAGGATCGATTTCCGACTCTTTCGGTTTAGCTTCTTCAGGTTTTGATTCTTCTTCCGGTGTTTCTATTTCCGGGTTAGATTCTTCCGGTTTTGATTCTTCCGGTTTTGATTCTTCCGGTTCTTTAGGTTCTTCCTGATTAGATTCTTCAGTACCATCAACTTTCGGTTCTGCGCTTCCATCGTCTTTAGGTTCTTCAGTACCATCGTCTTTCGGTTCTGTAGATTCTTCGTCCTCTTCACCTTCCCCGGCTTTTGGTGCAGCATTTAAAACAGGCGTTTCAATTTCTTCACCGTCTTTATTATCTTCACCTTCTAAAACCTCTTCGTCCTCACCGCTAACCATACTTGGTTCTGCAGTTTCATTCTTTGTTTCCTCTCCTTCTTTATCGGGAGAAAGATTAGAATTTTCGACGACGTTCACATTTGTTTCGTCATCAATTTGAGCAAAAATCTCTTTTGTTCCGAACATAAAAATCGCAACAAAAATCGATAAGATCACTACTTTTAATTTCTTGTTCATTTTTCTCCCCTCCTTTCTTTTTAATATTATTGCACTAAGAAATATTTCTTATGATTTATTTCTTTTGCAATTACTTATATATACCCAATTTTTTAATAACTTTACCATAGTTTTTCTCTTCGTTTCTTTTGTGTTTTTATTCTTTTATCAATATAAATTTTGATTATTCCTTAATTATTATTTTACACATTATTTTCAATTAATTATTCTAAGTTTACTTTTAGTTTATGTTTTAATATTTGATATTTAGATAATTATTTATCTGATATCTTTCGCATGCAGTCTTTCTATGTTTAATTATTAATTATTTCAAAATGGTTAATAATAAAAAAAGCAGGTGTCAAAACCTGCTTAAATCTTTACTTAATATTCACTATTTTTATTTCCCCGTTTTTTATTTTTTGCGTTTTTATTTTTTTGTTTTCATATCCAAGCACGAGTTGTATAAAACCTTCGTGCGTGAAAACCACAATGTCGCCTTCATAGTCTTTTATTTTATCCAAAAATATTTTCACTCTTTTAAATGCATTTTGAAAACTCTCGCCGCTCGGCGGGGCGGTTCTGTCCGGTCCCAACATCCATTCGTTCAAACTCTCGCCATAGTGCTCGATGTTTTCTTTGAAAGTTCTTCCGACGAGGTCGCCGAAATCTATTTCGTTTACATATTTTGTGACGCGAAGTTTTTCATAATCTTTTTTATGGAGAACGTATTTCGCGGTCTCCTGTGCTCTTTTGTATTCGCTCGCAATAAAAATCGGATTCTTAAGTTTTAACTTATTAAATTCTTTTCTCGTATTTTTTGTACGCAGTTTTCCAATCGTCGCAAGTTTTACCTCTTTTCCGGCAAATGTATGCGTCAAATTTCCGACCGACATTTCATGCCTTATTAAAATCAAACGACACATATAAACACCATCCCTATAATTTCAACCGCTTCAACAATCGCTCCGTAGATGTCGCCGTTCAGTCCGCCGATTTTTTTCTTTGCCCAAAGCGCCATAAGGTTTGCAATCAAAATTGCAAGTGCAATGAATATGAGCGATTTTATATTTAGAATTGCACAGATTATAAGCGTTACAATAAATCCGATTGTCCAGAATATGCGCGGGTCGGAGCTTTGAAATGTGTAGCCGAGTCCGCTTTTTTTTGTGGTTTCATAAAACGATAGCACAAGTCCTGCGGCAATTCTTGCAATTGTCGGCGGCAACACGAGGAGCCAAACATTTTTTTCAATCATAATAAATTCTTTAAGCATTTCAAATTTGATTAAAAGCACGAATACTATTGTCATAACTCCGAAAGCACCGACGTGGCTGTCTTTCATTATTTCAAGCGTTTCTTCTTTGTCCCTCATCGAGAAAAATCCGTCCGCCATGTCGCTTATGCCGTCGATGTGCATTCCGCCGGTTATGAATATCCATATGATTAAAATTATTATTGCAGCAACTGCGGAAATTACATCAAACCGGTTAAAGAGCATAAGAAATCCTGCAAGAATTACACCGATAACTGCGCCCACAAGTCCGAACCACATGAGGCTCCTTCTCAAATTTCCGGTGTCCCACTCTACATTTATCGGGAGATAGAGTCTCGTTAAAAACTGAAAAGCTACAACCAGTGATTCTAAAATCTTCATTTCAGTCGCACCTCAATTCCCATACAAACAAAATAAGCTGTGTCGCATTTTGCGGCGACCTCTTTGTTTATTGTCCCGATTAAATCGCGATATACTCTTGCAACTTTCGACTCCGGAATTATACTCATGCCCACTTCGTCCGTCACAATCACAAGTTCCTTGTCATTTTCTCTCGCCCAATCGAGCAAATGTTCAAGCTCTTTTCGCACTTCGAAAACCGTTTCTTCAATCGATTCGTCGCTCAAATCATCCGCAGTCTTTGAAAACATAATATTTGAAATGAACACTCCGAGCGAATCGAAAAGCACATATTTTTCGCCGCCGGAAAGTCTGTCAAAATTTTTCAAACATTCCACGGTTCGCCAATTTATGCTCGACTCTTCGCGGCGCTTCACATGTTTCTTTATCCGAAGGTCCATCTCGTCGTCGAAATTTTCCGCAGTCGCAATATAAATCGCGTCGCCTTTTATAAGGCTCTCTGCAAATTCCGACTTTCCGCTTCTCGCGCCTCCCGTAACGATACTAATCATTTTTATCTCTTATATTTACAAGCACGTCCGAAAGTATTTCGATTTCTTCATATCTTCCCATATTTCTCATGAGATAGACCGCCGTGTCCAAAATTTTAAAGAGGAGCATACATCCCGTTCCTTCTCCAAGGCGCATCTCAAGGTCGAGTGTCGGGTGAAGACCGAGTTCGTTAAACACGAGTTCCACTTGCTTTTCTCTGCTTTTGTGGCTTGGAATCATGTAGTCGATGACGTGTTCGTTTATTCTTACCGCAACAAGCGCTGCAACTGCGGAAATAAATCCGTCGATGACCGCAACTTTCTTGTGCTTTGCTGCGCCCAAAAATACTCCGACAAGCCCGCAGATGTCATATCCGCCGACACATGCGAGAATTTCGAGAGGCGTCTTATTATATAAGTCATATTTTTTTATCGCTTCGTTAACGACATTCACTTTATTTTGAAGACCTTCATTTGTAACACCGGCGCCAAGTCCGCAAGTCGTTTCGCCGTCCGTTTTTAAAAGCGCTGCAAGAACTGCCGCCGAAGTTGTCGTGTTTCCGATTCCGAGTTCGCCGGTTCCGAAAATGTCGATACCCTTCTTTACAAGTTCGTCGACAATATAAATTCCGGTTTCAATCGCTTTTGTTGCTTCTTCAATAGTCATCGCCGGTTCTTTTCTGAAGTTTTTGGTTTCGCTATTTATCCTGAAGTGGAGCACATTTTCGTGGTCGATTTCACGCCTTGTTCCGAGGTCCACAACATAAATTTCAGTATCTGTTTCAAGACACATGTTCGCAGCACCCGTCTTTCTTTTTGCCATTGAATAAACAAGTTGACTTGTAAGATCCGGATAACCGCTCGAAATATTTTCCTCTATAATTCCATTGTCCGATGCCATAACTATGAGTGCTCTGCTTTTTACAAGCGGAAAAATATTTCCTTGAATGCCCGCGATTTTTATTGTAAGCTCTTCGAGTTCTCCCAACGAGCCGGTCGGATGCGCAATGCTGTCCCATTCTTTTCTCGGAAGTTCGTATGCTTTTTTGTCAACTCCTACAATACTTGCAATTGTTTCTTCTAAAAGTCCCATCAATATTCCTCCAATAATTTTATTAATTCATCCATGCTTTGAATGCCCTTTTCTTCTTCCGCTTCAATCATAACCACTTTTATGCCCGCTTTTTTTGCGGCGAGAAGTTTTTCTTTCGTTCCCGAGCCTTCGCCGCTGTTTTTTGTTACGAGATAGTCGGCACCGTAAGTGTTTATAAGCGCTGTGTTTAATTCTTCATCAAAAGGTCCGAGCATCGCGCAGATGTCCTTCATCGGCACTCCGAGCGCCGAAATTTTTTCAATGCTTTTAACGCTCGGAAGAATTCTGAAAATCATTCTGCTGTCGTTTTTCACTCTCAAAAATCTTTCGCACTCGTTCACACCCGTCGTGAAAAAATATGTTCCCGGGTGCGACGAGACAAATTCCTCCGCTTCGTCGTAACTCTTAACATAAATAATGTCGTCGTCCGAAAAACTTGCGACCTTTCTGTTGAATCGTACAAAATCTATATTATATTTTTTCGAAAAGTCCGCGATTGACTTTTTTATATGCCTTGCAAACGGATGCGTCATGTCGACGATGAGATTTATGTCGTTCTCTTTCACAAACGCCAGCTTCTCATCTTCCGTCATACTTCCAACTCGCACTTTCAAATCCTTCGGCAAAAACTCACGCGCTTCGTCGGTCGTGACCGTGACAACGATGTTGTCGTAGCTTTTGAGCTCACCAAGTAAAAGCGGAACCTCGTGTGTTCCGCCTAAAATCCAAATCATATATCATAGCCTCTTTTGGTTATAATAGTGTCGCCGTGAATGTAGCTTGTGCT
>QWCK01004749.1_pt1 | contig 13058 bp, 11 predicted proteins | sample 1972571 | NCBI WGS metagenome assembly QWCK01 (sample SAMN09866710, study PRJNA288562) | Human gut metagenome isolate term2_stool, whole genome shotgun sequencing... | isolation source: gut | host: Homo sapiens | place: USA: California
AGCGCATTGACGAAGATAAAACAAGACACATTTCTATCGAAATTCATTTTAATCTCAAACCCATCCCGGAGGTGGAACAGGTCACTGCCTGACCTGTCCTACCGGGACGGTTCTCTTAAAAACACCATATAGATTTTTTGTACGCCGCCGCCCGCCATCGAGCAGAGTTTTTACACCTAATTGGGGATAAAACAGCAGATACCAAGGGACAGACAGCAGCAGACTCCAAGGCAGATGCTACGGAAGGCTCTAAGGGAGATGGAAAGCTGGTCCTTTCTACTTACGGACTGAGCGAAGATATTTCTGAAGATGAAGTATATACTCCTTTTGAGCAGGAATTTGGCTGCGAGATCGTAACAGAAACAGGCGGTACCAATGACCGTTATACCAAGCTGGCAGCAGACAGCGAGTCTTCTATTGATGTGATCGAACTTTCTCAGGCTATGACTGCAAAGGGCGCAGATGAGGGACTTTTCGATACCATTGACTTAAGCAAGATTCCGAATGCAGAAAACCTGATCCCGGCTGCAAAAGAGCTGGCTGAAAATGGACAGGGTATTCCTTACACCATCAACAGCATCGGTATCATCTACAATCCGGAACTGACCGGCTTTGAGATCAAGAGTTTTGATGATCTGTGGGACTCCCGCCTGGAAGGTATGGTTTCTATTCCTGAGATCACAACTACTTTTGGACCGGCTATGGTTTATGTAGCAGGTGACCATGCAGGTACTCCTGTAGCAGAGGATGAAGGAAAAGCAGCTTTTGAAGCACTGGCTGAGTTAAAACCAAACCTTGTTAAGACTTATACAAAGTCTTCTGACCTGATCAATATGTTTACTTCTGGTGAAGTAGCAGCAGCTGTTGTAGGTGATTTCGGTGTTCCTACTATTGTAGCAGCAAACCCGGATCTGGTATATGTAACTCCAGAGGAAACTTACGCAAACTTCAATACCATTAACATTACCAAGAACTGCAAGAACAAAGATCTGGCTTATGAGTACTTAAACTATCGCATCAGCCCTGAACTGCAGACAAAGACTGGTAAGGCATTAAATGAGGCTCCTACCAACAAGGAAGTTACCTTTACTGAGGAAGAAGCAAAGGATATGACCTACGGCGAGACTGCTGACAACGCAAAGATCGTAGATTATTCTTTCGTAAACCCGATCTTAAACAACTGGATCGACCAGTGGAACAGAACCATCAATCAGTAGGAGAAAATATATGACCGCTGATCTTATTATTAAAAACGCAAATGTCTTTATGACCTACAGACAGTGTTTTGAAAAGCGGGATGTGGCAGTTGCAGGGGAAAAGTTTTATTGCGTTTCCCCTGCAATTGTTTATCCTGGGGTAAAGACCATTGACGCCCAGGGAAAATATATGATCCCGGGGTTTATAGACATCCACATGCACATTGAAAGTTCTATGACAACTCCTGTGGAATTTTCCAGGACCACACTTCCCTATGGAGTGACTACCGTTGTGGCAGACGCCCATGAGATCGCCAATGTATTTGGCATGGAAGGCATAAAAAGCTTTATGAGCCAGAAAACGGAGCAGGATATTTTCTGGGCGATCCCTTCCAGTGTACCGGCTACCAATGAAGAACTGGAGACACCGGGAGCTGCTCTTTATCCTGAGGATGCGAAGAAAATGGCTTCGGATTCGGGGGTTCTCTGTTTGGGAGAGATTATGAATTTTAAGGATCTCAGTGCTGACGGGTACAGTAAGACCAGGGAAATGATCCGGCTTTGCAAAGAAGAGGCGCCGTTGATGCGCATTGAGGGTCATTGCCCGGGACTTTCGGGAGAGGATCTGAACCGCTTTATCTATGAGGGCGTAGATGCGGACCATACCCAGCAGACCCCGCAGTCGGTATTGGAAAAAACGGATTTTGGCATGTTTCTGGAGCTGCAGCTTAAGTCTTTGCGGCCTGAGGTGGTAAAGGTGGTCTGCGAAAATCAGCTGTATGAAAATGTAGCTCTGGTGACAGACGATACCATGGCAGATAAACTGGTAAAGAGCCAGTTAAACGGGATCGTAAAGGCAGCCATTGAGGCTGGGATGCCTGTAGAAAAGGCAATTTACTGTGCTACCTGGACACCTGCAAGGCGGATGCATTTAGATGACCGTGGTATGATCGCACCGGGAAAGATCGCTGATTTTGCTCTTTTGGAGTCTCTTAAGGACATGCAGCCGGTTATGGTATTTAAAAAGGGATGCTGTGTGTATGAAAAGGGTGCGTTGGAGAAAGGGCAGGCAGATATGCAGGCGGAAATTCAGGAACAAAGGTCCCTTTCTGTGGGAGATTTTCCAGAGCATTTTTATCATTCGGTCCAGTGCCGGGAGGCTGAAAAAGAGGATTTTCAGATCAAAGCGGAAGATCCGTCAGCTGCATTTGCAGAAGTAAATGTGATAAAAATATCAGATTTTGGTACGGCTACCACACCGGTTAAAAAGAGATTATCCATTAAAAATGGAAATATCTGCTGGAAGGAAGCAGGACTTTCCCTGGCAGTGGTTTATGAGCGATATGGGAAAAATGGAAATGTTGCCAAAGCACTGGTGGAAGGTACTTTTAAGGAGCCGGGAGCAGCAGCTACTACCTGGTCCCATGACAGCCACAATCTTCTTGTAATGGGAAATAATGAGGAAGATATGGAACTTGCCCAGAAACGGGTGAGAGAGCTTCAGGGGGGCTATGTGGTGTATGCCGGCGGAAAGCTGGCGGCCCAGGCCACTCTTCCTGTAGGCGGTATTTTATCGGATCAGCCTGTTTCTGTGTTAGGCAAACAGCTGGGACAGGTGCGAAAGGCCATGGAAGATCTGGGCTATGACAACAACAATGTGATCATGTCCATGTCTACTTTATGTCTTCCTGTATCCCCAAGACTGAAGCTGACGGATTTCGGGCTGTTAGAGGTGAAGAGCCAGGAGAAAGTGCCTCTGATCCAAACTTATTTTGATAAAAACGGAATGAGGATCTGAAAGTGAAAACGATCATTCAAAATGGAATTGTAGTGACCATGGACCAGCAGATGCAAGTGTGGGATCATGGTTATGTGATAATAGATGGAACAAAAATCGTGGAAACAGGGCCGGAGAGTGAACTGGAATTAAAAAAAGCGGCTCTGGCCCGGGTGGGAGAAAACTGGCAGGAAAAGGATGCACGCAGAGGCATCATTATGCCGGGAATGGTCAATACCCACAGCCACTTAGGGATGATCCCGTTCAGGGGACTGGGAGATGACTGCAAGGACCGCCTGCGGGTATTTCTGCTTCCTATGGAGTCGCAGGCAATGGATGCCGAACTGGCAGCAGCATCTGCCAGATACGGTATCTGTGAACTGCTTCTTTCCGGTGTGACCACAGTTCTTGATATGTATTATTTTGAAGAAAAAGTAGCACATATCATGGATCAGATGGGAATACGTGGAATTGCGGGGGAGACCGTAATGGAAGATGCTACCTGTGACGCCTCCTGTGCAGAGGAAGCGCTGGAACGGGGCCGGGACCTGATCCGGGCTTACAGAAACCACCCAAGAGTGAAAGGGGCGCTGACTCCTCATGGAACCACTACCTGCAGCGGGGAACATATGAAAATGGCTCTGGAAGAAGATCTTAAGGGAAATACGGTATTTACACTCCATACTGCGGAAATGGATTACGAAATGACGTATCTGGCAGAAAAATACCAGATGACACCGGTGGAGTATCTGAATTCTTTTGAACTTTTGGGAGCGCATACGCTGACTGCCCACAGTATCCGCCTGACAGAAGCCGACTGCAGGCTGTTAGCAGAAACGAAAACCAATGTTGCCCACTGTATCGGTTCCAACACCAAGGCAGCCAAAGGAGTAGCGCCGGTGGCTCTGCTTCGCAGCCTGGGGGTAAATGTAGGTCTGGGCACAGACGGACCAGCCAGCGGAAACACTCTGGATCTGTTTACCCAGATGCGTATGTGTGAAAATTTCCACAAAAACACCTTAAAAGACCGAAGTGCTTTTCCTGCAAAAGAGATCGTGAAAATGGCGACAATTGAGGGAGCCAAAGCTTTGGGATTGGGAGATGTGACCGGTTCCCTGGAACCTGGAAAAGAGGCTGATCTGGTAATCATAGAAACCGACTCCCCCAACATGTTCCCCATATACGACCCCTACTCCACCCTGGTCTACAGCGCCTTCGCCTCCAATGTACGGGATGTGTATGTAGCCGGAGAATGCCTGGTAGAAGAAAAACGGCTGGTAAAAGAAGATCTGATGGATGTCCGGATGGCGTTAAAAGAGAAGATGGAACGGACGAAATTTAAGGAAATGAAGGCTCTGACCTGATGGGTTGGAGTCTTTTTCTATGATAGAATAGCAAAAAGCCGCCTGTTTTGGCGGCTTTTAGTATGTTTATGGTTGTATTTACTTACTTAATACGGATACAAATTCCACTTTTTTATCAATCGCATCCCCGATTACACCAATGGTCTTTCCCATGGTAAAGGCTGCTGCTACTGTACCAATTCCAAGGCCGGAGATATGTCCAAGGCAGAGGAAGGTCATGCAGGCGGTAACAAAAAGACAGGTTACGTCAAAGGTGATCTTGACTTTGGAATAAGGCTTTTTAATAATCTCGGAGAGATCTCTTGGGAACAGGTCGGTTGGGATGACCGGGAGTTTGCAGCGGTTGGAAAGGGCGATACCGAAGCAGAGGATCAGATAGCTTGCCACAAAGTAGAACACCCGAAGGGGAATGGTAAGTGGCAGTGTGTTGATCCAGATCTCATGAATATCTACCATTTTTCCAAAGGCAAAACCGGCTACGAAACTAAATAGGTAGCTGGGAACAAAACGTTTTTTTAAGATCATCAGGCTTAAAACAAGAAGTCCCTGGAAAATATAGGTCCAGGTGCCAAGGGTCAAAGTCGGAAATACAAGGGAAAATGCGTAGGGGACGCTGGAAATAGCGGAAATGCCGGAGCCGGAGCGCAGCATTAAAACAACGCCCATGCTGTTGATGAGGATAACGATCAGCAGGGCAAGTTCTCCGCGGAGGGTGACTTTTTTCTGATTCATAATGATTACTCTCTTTTCTTTTTGTAAATTGATGAAAGTTAAAAAATATGTACATTCACAAAGTTTGTTTGCCATTTTTATAACAGAACAAACTTTGAAAACACATAAAAGGGGGATGCAGCGAAACATTTTATTTTGCAACATCCCCGATTATACTCTTGGTTTATAAGATTTTCAAGAAAATTGTGTTACAGTCTTATTCCCCATCTTTCAGACTCTGCATATACTGGTGCATAGACTCGGCAACTATTTTACTGTGAGCAACTGCCTCAACCACAGTACGTGCGCCGTTCACAACATCACCGGAAGCAAAAATACCCGGGCGGGTGGTATGTCCGGTCTCATCGGCTACCAACAGGCCTCTTTTATCTGCAGCCAGACCCTGTGTTGTGTTGACGATCCGGTTCTGCGGTCCCTGGCTGATAGAAATAATCACGCTGTCAGCCGGGAAGAAATGAGTGGAGTCCGGAACGTCAGTAAAGGTGCCGTCTTCATTTTCAATCACATCTTTAAAGATAACACCGTCATCTTTGATCTCCACAGGAGCCATATTGTACTCAAACTGAACGCCCTCTAACTGAGCATAACTGAACTCATGCTTGCTTGCAGCCACCTGTTTTGTGATAGAGAAGCAGGTCAGCTCCTGAACACCCTTGCGTATGGCAGTTCTTGCAACGTCCATAGCTGCGTTTCCGGCACCGATGACAATGACACGTTTTCCTAACTGGTAGCTGTCCGGATTGTTTAGATAATTAATGCCGAAGTGAACATTTCCCAGAGTTTCCCCTTTAATATGAAGGGCGTTTGGCTTCCACACGCCGGTTCCTACGAAAATGGCCTTATAGCCGTCACGGAACAGGTCATCAATACCGATGGCGCCGCCGATATGTGTATTCGGACGGAATTTAATGCCTTTTAAGTCTAAGTGGCGGTATTTAAAATCATCCAGGACAGATTTTGGCAGACGGAATTCCGGGATACCGTAACGAAGGACACCGCCAACTTTATCTTTTCCTTCAAAAATAGTAACATCATAGCCATATCTTGCAAGGATAACAGCAATGGTAAGGCCGGCAGGACCGGAACCGATGATAGCAGCCCGCATACAATTGGAAGGAGCAGGTCCCTGGGTCATTTTATTGGCATAAGTTGTGGAAATATAGCTTTCAATGGTAGAAAAATGGACCGGAGCACCCTTACGTCCGAGAACGCAGTGGCCTTCGCACTGGTTTTCATGGTTGCATACAAGACTGCATACAGTAGTCAGCGGATTATTTTCAAAAAGCATTTTACCTGCTTCATCTAATTTATTTGCCTTTAAAAGTTTGATCACTTCCGGGATGGGAGTGCTGATAGGACACCCTTTCTGACACTGGGGAACCTTACATCCCAGACAACGGTTTGCTTCATCCATAACATGTAATGCCATTTACAAAACCTCCATACTCATCATAAATCTTAGTTCATACATTTTTCTGGACCCATTCTATCACAGATTACTTTTTGTGACCAGTGTCTAAAACAATGTATTTAATTCTATAACGAATGATAAAAAATGCACAAAAATGTGATAAAAAATGCACAAAGATAAGTTGCAAAAGGAAAGAATGAAAGAATTTCGTCAGAAATGTGTAAGTTGGAAAATGGAAAGGCCTGTGTTATACTATGTTTGAGGAGATACAACGAGAGGAAGATCGTTATGGATAAAAAATTTTTAAGACACATAAGCAGCATGATGCTTCTTGTCTGTACGCTGGCAGCAGTCAGTCCTGTGACTGCTTTTGCCGGATGGCAGAAAGAAGGCGATACTTACGCTTATTACGAAGACGATGGGACCAGAGTGGAAAATGCTTTCCGCAAATCAGGAAACCAGTGGTTCTATCTGGATGAAAATGGCCATCTTTTAAAGAACTGTGAACGTGAGATCGATGGAAAGATCTACGTTTTCAATGAAAGAGGTGCAGTGGTTCCTTCCGCTACCAGAAAAGCAGGAAGCAGTGAAAGTTCTGAGTCTGATTTTTCTGCCATCAGCAGCAGACAGCAGTATCTGAACAAAACAGCAAATCCTTATATGAACAATAAGACCGTTCAGTGGATCAATGCTACCTATGCCATTCTTACAAAGCACAATGGCGGAAATATCCGTGCTTTTGGCGGAAGCCTTAAGGTGGACGGAAAAGAGGAAAACGGCGCGGAGATCGACAAGACTACCAGAGATCAGACCCGCAAGATGTTAAAACAGAGCTGGGGTGTTACTGACAGGGCTTCTGCAGATGAGGCCTTAAATGAACTCTTGGAGTCAGCAAAGGAAAGCGGTTCTGCCTGGGATTACAGCAGGGCAGAGTCTAATCTGGGATTTTATTATCTGGCAGATTATTACACAGAAAAAGAGGCTTTAGATAAGGCACTGGAAATTGCAAAGGAGATCCAGAGTACCTTTGGATCCTGGGACTCTTTTGTACAGAGCTATCTGGAAGGTTATGAAGCAGGTTCCGGTGATACTTCCGGTGACAGGGAAGAAATCTACGAAAACCTGAAGGCATGCCAGTGGAATCCGTATTCCGTGAGCTGGAATACAAAATTAAAAAAGAATTGGTAGGTATAGCTTATGAAATGGGGAATTTTGGCAACAGGAACCATTGCAGAGAAATTTGCAGATACAGTAAACCATATGGAGCAGGAAGATGAGACTTTGATCGCCTGTGCTTCCCGCAATTTAGAGCATGGAAAAGCATTTGCTTCCAAATACGGGATCCCGAAGGTTTACGGAAGTTATGCACAGATGATGACAGACAGCGAAGTAGATGCGGTTTATATTGCAACGCCAAACAGTTTCCATTATGAAAATTGCCGTATGTGCCTGGAAGCAGGAAAACATGTACTTTGCGAAAAGCCATTTACCCTTTGCGTGGATCAGGCAGAAGAACTGTATGAGCTGGCAGAGGAAAAAGGCCTGTTTATTATGGAAGCTTTCTGGATCCGGTTTTTGCCGGCATATGATAAACTGCGGGCCATGTTAAGAGATGGCGTGATCGGAGAGGTAAAGCGGATCACTTCCCAGTTTGGATTTACAGTGGAAGGCGCCAGAAGAGAACGCAAGTTTAAGTCTGAATTAGGCGGCGGAGCGTTATTAGACATTGGTATCTACAATCTTGGATTTTTTCATATGATCACAGAAGCTGCGCCGGAAGGATTTCAGTCAGAAGTACATATGACAGAATATGGTACCGATGATTACAGCGAAGTAGAACTGGAATATCCGGGAGGCTGCAGCGCTCATTGCATCCAGGCGATCGGAAAGAAATTAGAACGCCACGCAAAGATCGAAGGAACAAAAGGCGATATCCTGATGGATGATTTCCAGCATCTGCAGGAATTTACCGTTCAGTTAAAAGATGGATCCTCTTATCTTGTAAAAGAGCCGTTTAAGGTAAATGGTTTTGAATATGAGATCGTAGAGACAAGCCGCTGTGTCAGCTGTGGTTTAAATACCAGTGACCGTTATACAAAAGAAGATTGCCTGACGATCCTGCGGTTAATGGATGATATCAGGGAGTCATGGGATATGACCTTTGAAGGTGAAGAAAAATAAAATAGAGAAGGTTAGTTTTAAGGCGGGATTTCAGAGACGGGATCCCGTCTTTTTTGTATTTTCCAGAATTATTTTCTGGAAAAACAAAAGGAGTCATGTGGTGTACAATATAAGGAAAAGAAGAGATCAGTAAAGGGGATGAAAAAAATGACAATTTTTGAGTATTTATATGGGGACGTATATTATACAGATGAATATGGAAACGCTTATTTTGATTCCTGTGTGGATATTGATTATGAATTAGATGAAATACCGGAAATTGTAAATTTAGGGGATCATACCTATTTCATGGCGAAGGAGGATTTAGATCTCTATAACCAGTATGATATTAAGGTGGATGGGGTTAGTGAGGATGATCTGAGGTTCTTACATTATACCAGAAGACCCTATTACCAGATGCGGGGACGTTCCGTTTCCAGAGAGCAGGCATTTGATATCATCCGACGGACGGACAATTTCTTTAACTGGGACATGGAAACAATAGGAAATCGCAAAGAGTTTGTACGTTGCATTAATTTTGATAACTGGCTCATTATGAAAAATCATTATCCCAAAGGATACGGCTGGATCCACGCTGATGGCACAGTCGGGGCCAATGCGATCACTCAGAAGTGGCCGACGATGATAGAGCTTGTAACAGAATGGTTTTACAAGTTAAAATCATTTCCTTATCTGGACCTTGTCATCGGGATTACAAATTGGGATGAGATCTCCTGGGATGAAGACGACACCTTTGAAAAAGCAATCCAGATGGGGATTTATGTACATGATAAGTGCATTGAGCTCTTAAACAAGCAGAATGCCTGGGCGAAGTACCAAGAATACGATGAGAAATACGGTGCAGATCCGGAACGATTTGAAACGGATTACTATCAGAAAAATGGGATCGTTCAGGTAGATGAAGCCTATTTGAGAAAGTGCATTGAGTCTTATGGTTTGGATCCGGATGAGGAATTGAGTAAGGTTCGGCCTTATATATGGAAGGGAGAAGAGAGTTCAAAGTAGGTTTTGGGGATATATGTAGAAAGGACGGAAGAAATAATGGAAGAAAACAAAATGATCTACAAAAATGAAGATGGCAATTATCACATCAGGATCTTAATGTTACAGGAGCAGTGCAAACAATTAAAGTTAGCATATCCCCTGGAAGTGGATGTATGTGTGTGTGAAGCAGAACGAAGTAAAGAGTGGGAGGAAAGTATCCGGGAAAAAATCGAAGATGCGTTATATGAGATGGTCGCTCCTGTGGATGAGGATGATTTCTATTCGGATGTATACAGAGCATGGTTTGAGGAAATTGCGTGGAACTGGGAGCTGGAAAAAGAAGGGTTCCTGCCGGAAGAAAAGGATCCTTTCTCTGAAATGAATATGGATAGGACTTTATTGGCCTATCGCCGTTTGTGTGCCTGCCTGACTATAGTGGGAAAACAAAAGGAAATAGAGCGTGTTTTTAATGACGGGGCATATGCGGAAGAACTTTTTGAACGATTTGGTATTCAGGACTCGCCTTATCGGCTTTGAATATCATTTGGACAGTAAGAGGGAGCTAATGCAGGGAAAAAGTGTTTTTGGCTATAAAGTATTTGGACCTGGCTGGTTATGTGAAAATTCATCATTGCGGGATGTAGATAGTAGAGATGGTGAAATAATAGTATACGGTTTTGGTATGGATTTTTATAAAAGTCTCACAGAGTGTTTTAAGTATTATGATTTTGATAACAACAACAGAGTAGCGGAGGTTGTTGCAAGCCAAAATATAAAGACTGAGGGAGACAGGTCCTTTGCAGATGAAATATATATAATCCGTGAAATTCCCTGGGATGAGGTGGAGCGTATTGTTAATGCTGAAAAAAATCACCCAGATGACGAGAATGGTGATGAATGCGATTCTGAAGGTATTAATATAGGGGAATATAATACAGGTCGTTACAATACAGGGGATTTGAATGTTGGAAACAGAAACCAAGGAACTTGCAATGTTGGTGACATGAACCGGGGGCATGAAAACGTCGGGAATTGTAATAGAGGCAATTTCAACACCGGAAATAAAAATAATGGGAGTTGGAATACCGGGGAGAGTAATACCGGAGGTTTTAATACGGGAAATGGAAATAAAGGAATGGGGAATAGTGGAAACTGGAATGTTGGAAGCTACAATATCGGAGACTGGAACCAGACTTCTTATTCAACCGGTGCTTTTAATACAGAGATGCCAAAAATCACATTATTCAATAAACCTTCCAATATGACCGGATTAGAATGGAAAATGAGTGCTGCAAAGGTGATATTGGACACCATACCAGTAAGAGGGAACGAATGGATACCAAAAAAGTATATGACTGAGACCGAAAAGAAAGAACATCCTACTTATAAAACAGAGGGAGGTTTTTTAAAATCATTCAGGCGGCTGGAAAATGCGCAAAGATGGTGGAATGAACTGCCGGATGAGGATAAGCAGGAAATTAAGGGAATACCAAACTTTGACGCCGATATATTCTTTCAATGCACAGGGATCAGGGTAGATTGATAGTGTAAAGTCAGTAATATGAAAACAACATGGAAATGATAAAAAGGAAGGAAAGAGAGAGTATGGCAATGACTTATAAAAAGTTGAAGGAAATTATTGAACGGAACGGTGTTCCGGAAGATGTTCATTTGATGTCCAATAGTGGTTGGGAATGCAGTGCTACAGAGATGGATGGAGTTTATTGGAACCCGGAGGCTAACGAAGTTCACTTTATACAGGAGAGTGATTACACTACGGGTGAAGAGTATACGATTGAGGATAGAGGGAGTAAAAGAGGGGAGCATAGGAAGGGGTGGGTTATATTAAAATAAAGTAAATAAAAATTTTTCACCCAGCTGTTATATGATCAAAATATATGGTACAATTATGGATATATTTTGATGATAATGGAGGCGCTGGGTGAGATGAAAAAGTATAAGGCAAATGTGATCAATATAGAAGCGTTGATGGAAAAAAAGTATGATGAATTTAAAAGCATTTCAGATGAAGAGTCTATGCATAAATTCTTACAAAGTTTTAAAAAAGACGATGAAATAACAGAAATGACTGTAAAAGCGTTAATAAAGGGTGTTAAAAGCATTTCAGATGTAGAGTCTATGCTTAAATTCTTACAAATACCAAATTTGAGTTTAACTACATATGGCAATATTAAAAAAGACGGTGTGGCAACAGAAAAGGCTATAGAAGCGTTAATAGAATTTCTTAAATGTGATGAAAAAAATTTAATATTAGAAGAAATAACAGACGTGACTGAAAGTGAAAAACGAAAAAAGCAACATTCAAAATTGAGTAAAAACATAAAAAATACAGATCAGTCCATTGTTGATGAGATTTCTGAACTTTTAAAACAAATAACTACAACAGATCCTATAGAATACTTTGAAGATGTAAATTATATTGGATATAAAAAAATAAAAGAAGGAAAATATAAAATTGCTGTGTCAATGGATGAAGGATGGCTTCGAGAAAATTACGTGATAGAGGTAAATGAACAGGAAGGTAGCGAACAATGGAAAGAACAAATGCTAACAAAAATTGATCTTAAATTACATGGAACACTTGATACTATAGAAGATAAATTAGATCAGAATAAAAAAGAAGAAAATAAAAAACTTATTGCCAAGTATGAGAAACTTATTGCCAGTGTTTGGAAACGGCCATTAAAAGAAGTTGATCAAGATTTGTGTCCTCCAAAAGTAAAAAGAGTAGTAATAAAATCGTTGCAGGAACTTTTAGAAAATATTGATGAAATAAAACAGAGGACAATAGAATATACCTGTTTGGAAAATGAAGAATATTTAGTTACGTTACCTTTTGATAAAGAGGATTGTGAGAAATTGGGGTGTGATGAATATCCATTACAGTTAACCTGTTCTTTGGAGCATGTGGAGAATTCTACTGATTTTGAAAATGATTTGTTTGATAGTATCATAGATCAGTTTTGTTCAGAATATTTTGAAAGTGGGGACAAGGAAATAAAAATTGTAGAAGAAAAACTACAAGATTTGTATAGCTTCCAACTTAAGGAATGTGACCCTGATGTGGATGAATTAACAGAGGAGGAAACAAAGAATATTTGCAAGGCATACCAAATGTTGCTTTATTTTATGGAAAAACAGGGTAAGGTAAGCCAAAGTGAAAAGAATAAACTGGTAAAAGATATAGATTATGCGGAGCAGAAATTCAAAGAATTTGGAATTCCTTCACCGTTTGAGAAAATTAAATGATAATTATGTGGAAAGAGCTTGTAAAAATGCAGTAAATGGTAAATCGAGACCGTTTCAAGTTTTGTGTAAACGTTAAAAACTGATATAAGATTTGTGAATAGTTACAATGGGCAGAGCCGATTTTCCGGATTCTGCCCATATCT
>QWCK01004752.1_pt1 | contig 13044 bp, 14 predicted proteins | sample 1972571 | NCBI WGS metagenome assembly QWCK01 (sample SAMN09866710, study PRJNA288562) | Human gut metagenome isolate term2_stool, whole genome shotgun sequencing... | isolation source: gut | host: Homo sapiens | place: USA: California
TCAAAACTCGCTTCGCTCAAACATTGAATTTTTTTAACGGCTCATCGATTTTTTCTCTCAATTTGAATAATCAGGTCGTTATATTTTCGGGTGTCATGGAAAAAATTGTAGGGGCTGGCCTGTCCAGCCCTTTCTACAATCTCGAATTTGTTTATTTAGGGGATATGGCTATTGATATGATTCTCTATATTTATATCTTCTGACTATCAATACGGGCGACACGAGGTCGCCCCTACATTGTGTTGCTGGGATAGGTCATGTCACTGTCGATTTCTGCCAATCGACCGGTCTCATCGGGATTGTATCTATAGCAGGGATGGTCGCTTGCTGACAAATCAAAGATTTGAAACGCCGCGACCTCTGACCTACCTACGAAATCAAAGATTTCGGGTTAGGTCATTAAAAAAATCCCCTGGTCTAAACCAAGGGATCTTCTAAACTTTATTTATGTTTCCGGATGGCTCCTAGGATTAATAATAAAATGACGGAACCGGCAATGGCGATTAGGAAAGAAGACAGGTTGAAACCAGATACTTTTCCGAAATGGAAGATGTTGGTTCCGATGAATCCACCAATAAAGGATCCGATAATCCCAACGATAATGTTGGCTCCGGCACCCATATTAGGATCGTCTCCTGTAACTTTACTTGCCAACCAGCCTGCAATAGCTCCAAAAATAATCCAACTAATAATACCCATAATTTACCTCCTTATGGTTTGTTTTATAAAATACTAGTAAATAAGTTCACTTATTTTTTACCCAGTAGAGGGTGGTTAAAACATAATTTTGTTCATTTTTTTCCTTCTAAAAGCTGGTCGACTTGTTTCTCCAGGTCTAAAATATGGTCCAAGGTCAGGTCATCTCCCAGCTTTGCCAGGGCCTTGGCCTGGCTTACCAGGTCTTGGGCCAGGGGGCCATCCAGGTCTTGGCATTGTTTGACCTTTCTACCCAGGCGGTTATAGGCCTGCATGACTTGGTGCTCTTGGGCAATATGGCCCAGGAGGTAGGAAAAAGGCCAGGCCTTGGTGGTTTCTGTTAAGACAGCCTTGTGGGGGAATTGGTAGCCCCTTTCTTGGGCATCTTGTAAAAATCCGTAGAGGGCCTCCCGGTCAATTTGGCAAAAGAGTAAAAATTCCATGCCTTCTGGATAGTCTTCCTTGACAAATTTTCTCTGGTCGGCTCCAGGGATTTGGGCCAGGTAACCAGCTGTATAAAGGGTGTTTTGGTCTTGGACTTCCTTAACCTGGAAGGAATATTTTTCTGCCAAGTCTTTAATAACATTTAATTTTTCTTGGTCTAAACCATAAACTAATAACATTTTTTCACCTACTTATTTTTTTAGGTCCTTAAAATTATGGTAAAATAAGGACGAATACTTTAATTATATACCCGATTTCTCTCGATAAGAAACAGGAGGGACTGGGAGGAGAATACAAGGAGAAATTTTATGAAAAAAGTGATTTATTTTTTACTGGGGGTCATGGTCTTGACCCTAGTGGCTTGTGGAGGGAGGAAAAACCAGGCCCTGGTCACCAACCTGGGAAGTCCTAAGACCAACCACTGTCTTCAGGACCTGGGGGAAAAATTTGGCCTAAGAGACCTAGACCAAATTCTAGAGGCCAGTGAAACTATTAACTCCACCAATGGAGACCGGGTGTATCCTTCTTTCGTTCCCTTGGACCAGGCCCCTTACGACCCCTTTTCCTTCAACAGCGATTTTCTAAAGGACCATCCAGATTTTCAGGACATCAACTGCCGGGAGACCCTGATGAAGGTCTACGGCCATGCCTTGGAAGTGAAGGGGGCTGATTTTCAAGGGACCTTCCTGGCCTTTGACCAAGAGGACCTGGCCAAGAACCCGGCCCTGAATAAAATTGATTCCAGGACCTATGCCGGCCTTTTTAATGAAATTGCCCTGGACCAGAAGGTCCAATCTCCAGAAGACCGGAAAAAGGCCTTTCAAGAGGCTTTAGATGCCAAGAACTTTAAGAACCATAACAAGGCTAAAACCATTATGGTCTACCTGGAGGACCCGGACCAAGGGGTTTATTTTGTAGGCCATTGCGGGCTCTTAATGGAAGATGGAGACCGCTACTACTTTTTTGAAAAACGGGCCATCAATGAGCCCTATTCTCTTTTATCCCTGAAATCCAAGGACCAATTGGTCCATATTTTAGAGGACCGTTATGGGGCAGAGGACATTCCCAGCCTGGTTATTACTGAGGATATGGAGGTTTTGGCCTGGGACCAGGGGTAATTTTTGTGAGAAAAGACAGGAACTTGGGTATTAATAAAAGTAAGAGCTTATTTGTGAGGTAGTAAAGATGAAAATGAAGAAAAAAACTTTTTTAGAAATTTTAAATTCCATTAGCCATGGCCTGGGGGTCTTTCTTGGTATCACAACTTGCGTCCTCTTGTGTGTCCACCATAGGGCCTATGCCAGCCGGATTTTTGTAGGAGAGCTGGTCTATATATCCAGCTTTATCCTCTTGTTTTTGGCTTCTACCCTCTACCATGGCATCCCCATCCGGTCAGAGAAAAATCTTTTGCGGGTTTTTGACCACAGTGCGATTTTTATCTTTATTGCCGGGTCCTATACCCCCATTGTCTTGTCCTTATTTGAAAATACAGGGGCCATTTTATTTTTAATCTTGATTTGGGGCTTGGCCCTGGCGGGTTTTTGCTTTAAGTTATTTACCATAGGCCGTTATGACAAGTACACTAAATTGTCGACCCTTCTCTACATCGGCATGGGCTGGATTTCGGCCTTCTTGATACCTGGCCTGGTGAGGACCATGGGGCTTAAGTATATGCTGGGGATTTTAATAGGAGGCATCCTCTATACCCTGGGAACTTATTTTTACCGGAAGACATCCTGGACCTACCACCATGTGGTTTGGCACTTGTTTGTCTTGGCTGGAGCCGTGGTCCAACTAGTGAGTCTAGTTTTTGGCTTGCAGTTACCTGTTTTAGGAGGGGGAGCTTGATGAAGTTTGGATTTAACCTTATAGGTGCCGCCTTGAATTCAGAGGAAATTCAGGAGCAGGCAGAGAAAATTGAAGAAATTACCCAACCGGACTTTTGGGCCAAGATTGACTGGTCTGCCCTTTTAAAACCCTTGGCCCTGGGGTTGGTTACCTTTATTGTGGGCTACTACATCATTCGAATTTTCATTCGTTTTTTGGACAAGATTTTAAAGAAACAAGGAGTCAACCGGGGCCTGACCCACTTTCTTTTGGTGGGTCTCAAGGGGATTTTATACTTTTTCCTGGTTACTATTGTGGCAGGAAACTTGGGTATCAAGACCAACTCCCTAGTGGCCCTAATTGGAACCTTGGGGATTGCCATTGGTCTGGCCCTCCAGGGGAGCTTGTCGGACCTGGCTTCGGGAATCCTCTTGGTTTTGGTCCAACCCTTCCAGGTGGGGGACTTTATTTCCATCCAGGACAGGGAAGGACTCTACCGGGTTTTTGAAATCCGTCTCTTTCAAACCATCTTGGTGGACTACAAGGGCTTCCACTATATCCTACCCAACAAGACCATGATGTCTTCGGCCCTGGTCAACCTGTCCCAAGAGCCCCTGGTAGGGGCCCAGGTCCAAGTGGTGGTGGATATGGACCAAGATATTGACCGGGTTATGGAGGTGGCTAGGACTGCCTTGAAAGGGGTGGACCTTTTAAACCATGACCGGGGCTATAGTATCTTTCTGGATGAGCTTTTGGACTATGGGATGTCCTTTGTCTTTCGGGGTTTTACCCAGGATGTAAACTATGCTTCAGCCTGTACTGATATTGCAGTAGCTATAAAAAAAGCTTTTGACCGGGAGGGAATCCACCTGGCTCATAAGATTGTACGAATTGAAGAAAGAAAAGATTGAGAAAATTAGGAGAAAAAGAATGAAAAAACAAGTTAAATTAGGATTGACAGCACTTTTAATGACAGCCCTATGTGCCTGCGGAGGTCCCAAGAATACCAACACGGTTAACACGGCCAATGCAAATGCAAACCAAGCCCAAGCTTCTGTAGGAAGCCAGGACCAAGCCAATGCTTCAGCAGGTCAAGTCCAAGCCAATATCCAGGCCGTGGATGAAAAGGCCTATCCCGTCAGCTTAGCCCAAACAGTGGATGCCTTTAAAAAGGAATATCCCCAAGCCCAATTAACAGAGGTTTCCTTTGAACAAGAAAATGGAAGTTATGTCTATGAAATAAAGGGCAAGGACTCCAGCAAAGACTATGAGCTCCAAGTCCATGCCGCATCAGGAGAAATCTTAAAGCAAGGACAAGAAAATGAAAATAACCCCATGATTCAAGCCTTGGACCTAAGCCAAGTCAAAACAGAAAAAGAAGCCATGGATGCAGCCTTAGCTGCAGCCAAGGGCAAAAACCTGTATGTAAAATCCTGGTCTTTAGAAGTGGAAAACAAACGACCAGTCTATGAAGTTTCCCTTGTAAAGGACAACCAAGACGACTTAGATGTCAAATTGGATGCAAAAACTTTAGAAGTTCTTGACCTGGATATGTAATTTTTAAAAGAGCTAGAAACCCGGAGAGATTTTTCCGGGGTCTTTTTTTAATCTTATCTTAAGATTTTGAAAAATTGACGAAAAGGCCAATAAAGCGTATAATAGGGCCATTAAATAAGTTTGGAGAGCCTATGAAACATTTAAAAAACAGTGGAAAATTTATCCTGGGGTCCCTGGTGACATCCCTGGTGATTACCCTCTTGAGTCTTTACCTGGTGGGGGAAAACTTTCAAGAAGGTCTCTTTTGGACCTTCTTTCAACCCATGGATATTTTCTTCTATAACTTTATTCCCATCTTTCTCTTGGTGGTTTTTTTGGCCTTTATCTTTGGCAACCTCCAGGTTTCCATCCTAGTTAACAGCCTTTTTTGGATGCTTTTAAGCTATATCAATGTTCTAAAGATCCAGTACCGGCAAGAATTCCTCTTTGCCAGTGATATTAAGCTGGTCCGGGAGGCCTTTTTAATGGCGAAAAAATACTCCTTGAAGGTGGATATAAAACTTGTCTTGATCTTTTTGGCCTTTGGCCTTTTAGTTTTTGCCTGGTCTCTACTTTTTTCCAAGTCCAAGCTCCCCATGAGCTTGGGGGTTCGCTTTATAGCCAGCCTGGCTTCCCTTATGGTCTTTATTTACCTGACGTCTAATTTCATCATGGACCCGGTCCGCTTTCAAGAGCTGGGGGTCAATTCTGGCTTAAACACCTGGCAGGGGCTTAACAATTATGCCTCTAAGGGTTTTGCTTATCCCTTGGTTTATTCCTTTAAGGATTCCCGGGGTTATGTCTATGAAGATTATAATGAAAAAGAAGCCTTGGACCTGGACCAAAAATACAAGGATTCCGACATACCAGAGGGGCAAAAGGTCAATTTTATGTGCATCATGCTGGAATCCTACAAGGATTTTTACAAGTTCCAAAACCCCAGGATGGTCTTTAAGGAAAACCCCTATGCCTACTGGTACCAATTAAAAAATGAAAGTATTTCTGGCAACCTCTATGTGGACACCTTTGGGGGAGGAACCCTGACTTCAGAAACGATGTTTTGGTCGGGATATAAACACGGTCCAAATTTTACTACCGACCGCTATACCCATGTCAGCTATTTCAGGGACCAAGGCTACCGGACCGAGGCCTTCCATCCCAGCGATGGGCTATTCAACAACCGGAAGAACCTCTATCCCAAGGTGGGCTTTGACGACTTTTTCTATTCCCAAAACTACTTTAACCAGGCTGTCCGGGAGGGGATTTTAGCAGATAATGAATTCTTCCCCGAGCTAATGAGGGTCTTCAAGGACCAGGCTGGAAAGGACCAACCCTACTTTTCTTGGTCCATTACCTACCAGGGCCATGGCCCCTATCCCACGGAACCTCTTGAACCGGGGCAAGAAATTGTCACCAAGCAAGAGGGTTACGATGAAGACCAGTACTGGGCCTTTAACTATTATTTGCGGGGAGTCAAAGACACTACGGAAAACCTAAGGACAGTGGTGGACAATTTAAGGGACCAAGAGCCCACGATTTTAATCCTCTTTGGCGACCATTCCCCCTCTATGGGAGACCAGGCCATTGGCATGTCCATGATGGGGATTCCCTGTGACCTGTCCAGTTTGGAGGGGTCCATCAATACCTATGAAACCCCTTATATGGTCTGGGCCAACCCGGCTGCAAAAAAACTCTTTGCAGACAAGAACCTGGTGGGCCAAGGACCCAACCTGGATGCCAACCTCTTAATGGACTATGTCTTTAAGACCCTGGGTTGGCGGGGGGACAAGTATACCGCTTTTTCCCAAGACTATATGGACCGGCAAAGTGTTATGAAGGGGAACTTTTTCTTTGAAAATGGCCAGTGGGCTTCCCAGCTGTCCGACCAAGGACAAGACCTTCAAAAGAAGATTTTAAATTATGAGTACTACCTGTCCAGACGAAAAAGAGATTGACAAAAGAAAAAAGGCTTAGGATTAACCCTAAGCCTTTCTTAATAAGGAGGCAAGATGAGATTTATCTTAGAAGACATTCACAAGTCCTTTAAAAAGCACCAGGTCCTCAAGGGGGCCGATATGGTCTTTGAATCTGGCCACATCATTGGCCTTTTGGGCCGAAATGGTGCTGGAAAGACCACCCTCTTCCAAATTTTAAATGGGGAGTTGCCCTTTGATTCCGGCAGCTTTTACATTGAAGAAGGGGACCAAAGACGGCCGGTCCAAGAAGGGGACATAGGCCTGGTCTATTCGGAAAATATCCTGCCGGACTTTTTAACCGGCTATGAGTTTATCAAGTTCTACCTGGATATCCACCGGGGCAAGGAAAGCATGGACCCCGAGCCCTTTTTGGACCAGATGGAATTCAGCCAGGAGGACCGGCACAAGCTTATTAAGACCTATTCCCACGGCATGAAGACCAAGTTGTCCATGCTGACCCTCTTAATTGCCGCCCCACCCATTATGCTCTTGGACGAACCTCTGACCAGCCTGGATGTCGTCATGAGTGAGATGATTAAGAATATTTTACGGACCATGCAAAAGGACCATATCATCATCCTGTCCACCCACATGATGGACCTGGCCAAGAACCTCTGTGATGAAATTGTCCTCCTCCACAATGGTAGGCTCAAAGGGGTAGAAGACATGGGCCAAGAGGACTTTGACGCCTACATCCTCCAAGCCCTAAGGGAGAAAGAAGATGCCTAATTTTTTACCCCTCATCCAACTCCGCCTGACCATGCGCTATAACAAGTTTATTGCCGCCCTACAAAAAATTCCCCTCCTGGGTCGATTAGTGTCGGACAAGGCCTTCCAAGCCCGGGGCTTTAAGGGTCTTATGGCTTTTTTCGGAGGCATCCAATTTATCTGGAGCCAGGTTTTTCAAAGTGTCCTATACTTTGGCTTTATTGGCCTTATGGGCTATTTTCTTCACAAGGCTACAGGGCTCATTGGCTTGGACCTTTCCGCTAGCCGGGTCATGTTACTTTTTGCCTGCAGTTTTGTCCTGGGGTCTTTTATTAGCAATGTTGATGTCTATGAGCCCTCCCAAGAGGCAGCCCTGTGTATTAAAATTTACGGCCTGGACCCCAAGAAATACTATCAAAGTCTTTTATTCTTGGACCTGCCAGATAGGCTTTTTTATATCCTGGCCCTGGCCATCAGCTTGAAACTGATAGGCCTAAGCCCTTGGGGGGCCCTGGCCTTTGGCCTGGTCTTGGAAGGAGTCCGGGGCCTGGTCCGCTACCTATGTTTAAAAGATGTGGCCAAGAGGGAGTCCATGGACCTGTCTAAGCGGTCCAGCACCATCTTTTTCTGGTCTCTGGCTGGGACCCTTTTGACCCTGGGACTCTTGATTTTTCTCCACTGGTTGACGGGCTTAAACCTGGTAGCCTATGTCCTTACTTGGCCTGCAGGCCTGGTAGGTCTGGGACTTTGCTTTTTAGCCTATAGGATGACCTACCGGGGAGACTTGCTCTATAGGGTAAGCCAAAGGGCTCTCAATGCCAAGATGGCCAAAAACGATGTAGAGATAGATGCGGCAAAAATTATGATGGAACTGGATGACAAGGACTTGGACTTGAGTCGGGACAAGAAGTTTGACCAGCTCCATGGGGTGGCCTATATCAACGAGGTCTTTTACCACCGCCTGTCCCGGCGATTTTTCAAGATGGTCCGGGTCCGTTTTATCATTCTGGGCCTGGCCGTCCTGGTTCTTTTGGGCCTGAGTTTTTTCTTTAAGACGGAAATTTTGCAGGCCATGAAAAAAGACCATCTGGACTTAAACGATGGTCTGCTAAAAATCTTGCCGGCTGTGATTATTTACATGTCTTCCCTAATTTATGTATCGGAGTCCTTGACCAAGCTGTCCTTTTACCACTTGGACCGGACCCTTATGGGGGACCCCCTCTACCGGTCACCTAGGTTGGTGGTCTACTCCCTCAAGGTCCGGTTGAAAAAGGTTTTGAAGATGAACCTCCCCCTCATTGGCCTGGTCTACCTCTTTACCCTGGGCCTCAGGGTGGTGTTTCCTCAAATCCAGGTCAAGACCCTGGTGGTTTTATTGGCTTGGGAAACCCTTCTGATGCTCTTTTTCAGCCTTTACTACCTCTACATGTACTATTTGATCCAGCCCTTTACGGTGGATATGAAGGTAAAAAGTCCCCTCTATAGTTTCCTACAAGTGGTGGTCTTTTTCTTCTCCTACCAGTCTATGACTGTCTTTTTTAACATGGACAACCCCCTGCCCTTTTACCTGGGCCTGGCGGCCTTTTTTGTCCTCTTTACTTTGCTGGGATATTTTGCCGTCCTTCGTTTGGCGCCGAAAAATTTTAAATTAAGACATGGATGATTTTTTAGATCGCAAGGCCCGCCAGGTCCGAAAGGCTTGGTAGGCCTTTTCTAATGTGTCGGAACAATAAGTAATGGCCACACCGGGGTCTTGGAGGGTCCAAAGGGGACCGAAGGACCTCAAGGGGACATAGGCCGACAGGGGCAGGTCCAAAAAGGACCCTCGCCGGATGCTTTGGCCCAGGGCCAGGTAGGATTCTTGGCCCAGACGGCCCCATTGGCCGGGAAGAGCCTTGTGTTTTTCCTTGTCCAGACCCAGAAGGGCCTTGCCCAAGGGGAGACCGGCCCTTTGCCAGAGGAAGGTAAAGTTGCCAGGCCGGTTTTTAATGGACAGGATGTATTGCTTTTTGGTATAGGGGTCTTCCTTGGTAAGGATGGATAAAAAGCCCCGCCATTGGACCTCCTTGGCCATGGACAGGAGGGCTGCATCCAAGAGGGAGGACTTGGTTTGTAAAATACTGGGGCCCCCAATATAGGCGGGGTATTGGGCGAAGGCCCGGGCAGAGGCGTAAAAGACCAGGTCTCCTTGGTCGGAGAAAAAGGCGATGAGTTGCCGCATGGTCTTGGAAGGTCCCTTGATGTATTCCTTAAAGGGGCCGGGGTCTTCTGGGGAGACCTGGTCCTTGGAAAAGTAAACCCGGTTTTGGGCCAGGGAAATCAGGGGAAAGCCCGGGGCCTGGTCCAAGTCCTCATAGACTTTAGGCAGGGCAAAGTCGTATTTTTCGCAAAGATAGTTGATGATGCTGGAGTGGGGGATTCTTTGGTCATGGGCCAGGGGCATTTGGGCATAGTTTGCCAAATCATGAGCCTGGTCCAGGAAAAAGTCGTTTCGAGGATGGTCGGTAAAGAGCACAAGAGGGCGTCCTGGTCTTAGGTTAGCCAGGGACTTAATTTGCTGGTAGGCCAGGTCGTCTTCCTTGGCTAAAAGCATCCTGGAAGAAAAACAGGTGGAGCTATGGGGAATCTTGTCTAAACCCAGGCCAATGACCTTGTGGTCCTTGGAAAATTCCCTGGCCAGGGCCAAGCCGCCGTAACTGTCTGCTCCTACAATAAAAATATCCATAATCCTCACTCCTTTAGACTATTGTAGCAAATCTTTGGAAACTTGTGTAAAAATCTTTTTTCTTGGATATATATAAAAGGTAAGAGTAGGTGACAAAATGAAAATCAAGTTAATTAGCGTAGGCAAGCTCAAGGAAAAGTATTGGAAGGCCGCAGTGGCTGAATACCAAAAGCGTCTTGGAGCCTATTGCAAGCTAGAAATCATTGAATGCAGGGAAGAGAAGGCTCCAGAAGGCCTAAGCTCCCATGAAAGAGAGCAAATTCTAAACCGGGAGGGCCAGGGAATCTTAAGCCATATCAAGGAAACAGACCAAGTGGTGAGCCTGGCCATCCAGGGTCAGGAAGTGGATTCTCCCCAGCTGGCTAAAAAGCTGGGCCAGTGGGAAATGCAGGGAGCCGACCTCTGCCTGGTTATTGGTGGGAGCCTGGGCTTAAGTCAAGAAGTCCTGGACCGGAGCCAATGGAAGTGGAGTTTTTCTCCCCTGACCTTTCCCCACCAAATGGTCCGGGTCATGGTTTTGGAACAGGTCTACCGGGCCTACCGGATTAAGGAAGGCCACCCCTACCATAAATAAGCTTTCAATGGTAAAATAGAAAGAAGACAAGGAGGAATAAAATGAGTGAAAATATGAGCGATGCAAAGAATATTTCTTCCAACAAGGCCAAGGAAATGAAGGCCCATTTGGAACAAGAAAACTCGAAAGACCACGAAAAAACCCCTGCCAGTGACCTTTATAGCAAGGTCAAGGGCAAGGATCCAGAAACTGGCGTAGAAAAACCCACAAAAGAAGCTGTGGAAGAAGCCATAGAGTGGAACCAAGAAAACCAAATGTAAAGAAAAAAAGACTCCCTAGGGAGTCTTTTTTTGGTATTTTTCCATTTTCAGGCTAGGATTTTTTCTTGTCCCTGTGGCCTACATTTAAGATATGGCCATTATCCACAATTTCCACCTCATAGGAAGATTGGTAGAGGGGGGATGAAATGAGATAGTTGGCTGTAGTGGGACAGGTGGCCAAGGCGATATTGTAGAGGGTGGAAATCCGAAAGAGGGCCTTGACATCTGGATCGTGGGGCATGGCCTCCAAGGGGTCCCAGAAGAAGATCAAGATGTCCACCTTGCTTTCAGAAATCATGGCACCAATTTGCTGGTCTCCACCCAGGGGGCCAGAAATCATGGCTTTGACCTTGAGACCGGTCCTTTCAGAAAGGAGACTGGCTGTGTTGCCGGTTCCCAAAAGATTGTGGTTCTTTAAGAGGTCCTTGTTCTTATAGACCCAGGCCAAGAGGTCATCCTTTTTATGGTCATGGGCTACCAGGGCAATGGTTTTTTTCTCAGGAATCCTAATTTTTTTATGTAACATAATCTACCTCCCTTGACTAGATACCCTTATTTTTCCTTTTGACACAGGAAGAGGATAAAAAGAAATTTTAAAGAAAGAGTAAAGAATTTTTTAAAAATCTTGACAAGTACCAGTCTTTATGCTATTCTTAGTACAAATTGAAGGGACAAAAACTCCTTAGCTGGTTTATTTCTTTCTTTCTTACTTACTCAACGGTTGTTTTACATATAACCGGGTCTCTTCAATTTAAGCCACCACCAGGGTGGCTTTTTTTATGCTAGAAGGGATCCTTTGCTAAAGTGATAGATAAAAATCCGCTGGCCCTAGTGGCCAGCGGATTTTTAAGCCTGGTCTAGACTCCAGAGAGCCCTTTTTCTTCTAAACTATTGAAAATTATTATGGGTAACCCAGCCGGCATCCCCCACATAAAGCCAGAGGAGGCCTGTGTCATCTACAGAAAAATCTTTTACATAACACTCTGTACCGGGTCCTACGCTGAATAAGATGGGGTAGTTTGTGCTTGGGCCACTTCGGATATTGGCCTTATTGGTGGTTGTTTGCAACTTTTTTTCCAAGAGGTTTCGACCCAGGTCTTCCAGCCTTTCTCTTTTTTCATTTTCTTCCATTTGGGCTTCTTGGATTTGATTTTCTTCCTGTACACCCTGGAGGTTGTTGTTGAAGAATTCATTTTTCGGGTCCAGGTTCAAAAGTCCTTGTAAAATTTCCCTGGACTCGTCAAAAAATCCCAATTCATTATTTGCTTTTACCAGGTCATTGAGGATTCCCAAAAAAGAAGTCTTTAATTTTTCCACATCAGCTGGGTCCTTGACCTTATTTTTTTCCAAGTTTAAGATGATTTCATAGGCCTGGATAAAATCTTCCTTTTTCATATTGTCTTTTGCCAGGATTTCCTCGGCCTGGGCATAGAGGACATCATTTTCCTTTTGGCCCTTGATTGCGTCCATCTTCTTCTTGTATTGGTCGTCCTTGGTGAGGTTGTAAAGGGCTTGGTTGGTTTCCAACATGGCCGAATAGTCCTTATTCATTTCTTGGACTTCAAGTTTTTGCAAAAGTTCATTGACCTGCTTGTTGTGCTTACTTTTGGCCAGGGCATAAAAGCCAAGTCCTGCCAGGATAAAGAGGACAAGTAGGCCGATAAGGATGGCTTTTACATTAATTTTCTTGGCTTCTTTTTGGTTAGGGGTCTCTTGGATGCCAGGGAGGGACAAGTCCCTGCCACAAGAGGCGCAAAATTTAGCTTGGTCCTTGTTTTCATGTCCACAAAAACTACATTTCATAGGCCCACCTACATACTAGCAGCTATTTGGGCCAGGACTAGAAAGACGAAAAAGTAGAGAAAGAGGATGACAAGGGTGATAATAAAGACGATGAGGCCAGCCCTGTTCCAGGGTTCTTGGATCCGGGCAAATTCATCCATATCCCGGTAGTCAAGGCTTCTTGCTGCCCATTCGTTCCCCTTAAAACCAGCCACAAAGGCCAGGATGATATTTACCAGAGGAATACACTCCAGGATGGCCAAGAGGTAGAGCTTGTTACCAAGGGCCCATACAGCTACCAGGGTAAAGGCGCCCCAGTTAAAGACACCGGGTCTTTACTTTTTGGAAAAAGACTCCCGATCAATATTTCCCTTGGTCATCAAGTCACTTTCGTTAATGGCATCGAAGATGCCTTTGTTTGGATTTTCATAGGCCTCATTGATGGCCCCGCAATTTGTGCAAAATTTATCCTCAGGGGATAGTTGACTATGACAGTATTTACAATTCATATTTACA
>QWCK01012378.1_pt1 | contig 13037 bp, 17 predicted proteins | sample 1972571 | NCBI WGS metagenome assembly QWCK01 (sample SAMN09866710, study PRJNA288562) | Human gut metagenome isolate term2_stool, whole genome shotgun sequencing... | isolation source: gut | host: Homo sapiens | place: USA: California
TCAAAAGTAACAGCTTTACCATCTTCTGAAGTAACAGAAACACCTACAAGTTCTTGAATTGATTTAACATCAATAGTATTTTCTTCTTTAGTATCTTCTACTTCAAATTCTTTAAGATAAGCAGCAACTTCATTTTTAGCTTTAAAGATATTACCTTTATCGTCAATAAGATTACCGTCTTTATCAACAGTATATTTATTATCTCCATCTTCGATAATAGTACCTTCTTCTAAACCATGTTCAACATTAGCGTCATTCGCTTTGTCATTAGGCTTACCCCCCGTGGAGGATGAAGATTGGTTATCTTTATTAGCATTAGAATCACTATTCCCATCTCCATTACCATTATTAGTAATATCATCAATAGAATTACCATCAGCATCTAACTGCCCTGTTTTACCTGTATCAAGGTCTGTAATGTCGTCAGTAGGTTTTCCATCACCATTAGATGTTTCACCATTAAAACCAAAACTATCAAAATTAGGCATAACTCTTTGTTTTTAATTAATTACTATATCACAAATATAAACTATAATAATAATACGAGTTTTACTTGTATCGTTAAAATATGTTCACCTTTAAGCCGATTTGCCGACTAACATACTATTGCTAACTAGGATATTTATTACTGATAACCTATTCTGTCGCTTTCAGAGAAGCCGTGTATGAATCAAATTTTATCATAATGATTAATCTATCACGAAATGAATAAAGTGCTTAAAATGAGCTTAAAATGGCTCATGTGGTGTAAAGAAAAATGAAAATGGGCTGAACCTACTTTCACAAGCAAGTCCAGCCCTATTATGAACAAAATTTAAAAGTACAGTCGATTATTTACTTTTACTATCATAACGATTTTTATTCGTTTTTGCAATCTTGACTTTATCATCACTTTCTTTAAGTTTAACAGCTAATTCTTTTTCTTTAAGTTGTGCTTCAACAGAAGTCTTTTGAGCATCTAAACTAAGTTTACTACGTTCAAGATTAAGTCTAGCATTTTCCATACGTTCTTCAGCTTGACTTTTTTCAGCATCACTAAGACCATTATCAAAACTCATAATATTAGCATTTGCTTTCATAGCTTCAATCTGACCATCAAGATATTTTTCAACTCTAATTGTTTCTCTATCTTGTTCTGCTTTTCTATCAATCTTAGCAAGTTCAAATTCTTGACGAAGTTGTTCTGTTTGTTGAGAAACACGTTCAACATCAAGTTCATGCTCACGTTGAATATTTTGATACTTATCAATAAGTTTACTAATTTGAGCAACATTATCTCCACGTATAGCAGCATTAGCCATATCCATATTACCATTCTGAGCAGCACTAAATGCAAGTTGTTTATATTGTTCAAGTTTCTCACGTTCTTTAACAGAAGTTTTACAAGTAACAATATAATTAGCAAATATATGACTATTAACATCAAGACTTAAATATCTAATATCGCCATCTTTAGTTTTATAAGAAGTATTAAGACCATCAATCCAAGCAAGTTTAGTATAATCCATTTCAGCTTGATAATCTCGTTCTCTCATTTTATCAAATATAAATTCAATAATAACAGAACCCATACTTCCACGAATAACTGCTTCATCAGTAACTCCTTTACCAGCACTATTAGCAATCTCACCATAACGTTGTGGAGTCATATCACATTCCATTTTAGCAGTCTGTTCAATCTCTTGAATAAGTTGTCCAAGTTCAGTAATATAATTATTCATACGACTTTCAAGATAACGAACATTTTGTGCTTTAACAAGATTAACATCATCTTCATCATCAATATAAAGCACTCCATCAGCAGCCATACGATATATAGTTTCAGCAGGTTTTTTACCAAGAAGAGATTTAGCAATCATAAGAACATTCATCTTATTTTTAGCAATAGCCATTTCTCTATGATAAGAAACTATATTACGAAATACTTGATAAGGAATAACTGTATCTACAACACTAAATCTTCCAAAACCAGGCAAAAGTTCTGCAATACCATTATAAGGAAGTTTACCATTCCTATTATAAGCAATAGGACGAGCCTTATAAGGATATATACTTGTAGCACGAGAGCCAATTCTAACGCTCTCATAAACTTGTGGACGCCACACCCATTCAATACTAATATCACCACCAGCAGGGTTAAGCTGATAAGTTTCATCAACAATTCTTGTTGTAACAAATGCTCCATTACTATATGTAAGAATACCTTCTTTTATTTCACCTCTCCAAACAGTATGCCAAACTTCAAATATTTATCCCAATTTAAAAGTGCTTTATCACTAGAAGTAGTAGCACTATATTGATAATATGTATCAAGAGCTTCACGTTCTTTTTCAGAAAGATATTCATAAAATTCATCTATAATTTGTTGTTTAGTCAACATACGACGTTCAGCAAACATATCATAATCTTCTGCAAACATATTATCGTTAGGAACAGGAAAAGCATCTCTAACACTAACAACACGTTTAATTAATTGATTACCTACAACATCTCTATATGTATAACAAGCTCCAAAAGCAACAAATTCAAAATAAGCTCTAGCGTATATAGTAAAAGCATCAGTAAGGTCATCAATAACATTAATTAAATCCTGTCCTTGTGCACTAATATCATCAATAAAATTTTCATTAAACTCTTTAATAAAAGCTTCAATATCAACAGCTTGTTCAGGATTAAATTGTTCAGGATTATTACCTTCATTAACAAACTGCATATAACTTTCTTGTATTTTCTTAGCAACAGCTTGTTCTGCAAGCATCATAATTTGTTTACCAAGTTCAGCATCTCTAGCAAATACAACTTCTGGATTATTAGCTCCAACAATAAAATCATGTGGATTCTTAATATATTCTCCAATATATCTTCTAATAATACCTTTCATCATATCATAATTACGCATAGTAGCTGGAAAACGAGTTAGATTTTCATCTTTCTCATTATAAGGATTAAGAGTTTTTCTATAATATTCTCTAGGAATATTGCCAAGAAGAATATTAAACTTTTCTTCTACATTAAAATCAGCTTTACAAGCAATACCAGCTTCTATAACATAATCACAACATTTAGCATACCAATCAACTTCTTGTTTTTCAGCATAACTAACATGCTGATTAGGAAAATCAAGTCTACCAAAATTATACATATCTTTATTCAATTTTATCATTAATAACAATAAATTTAAATACTCCCATATTATCTTTCCGAAGAGCATTATTAATTATATAAGGTTTTACACCTAAAAATTTAGCACATTCTCCAATAGTGCCTGTAAACAATAACTTATTAGTATTTCTATTATAAACACTAATTTGTTTAGTTGGAGCATATCTATTTTTATCAAAAGGTTCATCTTCTTTAAACCAAAAATAGCCATTAAAATATCTATTAAAACCTTGTCTAAGTGCAGATTTAATACTTGTAAAGCCAGCCTTATAAACTTGTTCTTTACTATCCCAAATTTTAATTATATTACCATCTTTATCATATTGATAAACTTTATATTTAGATTGTTTTTTACTTATTCTATTAAACACATCACTATGAAGAAGATTTTCTTTATTAGTACACCACTCTAAATTCCAATAAGCATTATTATATGTATTTTCATCAATATGATTATCTTTCATAATTATAATATATTAAAAATTAATATTCCAAAACTTATAATAGGAGGTATAATAGTAAACCATTGTCTATTAAAAATATCTGTTTTATCATTATCTTCTGTAACTTTCTTACGATTAGCAAGTTCTCGTTTACCTTTAATATCAATAGACTTCCAATATATACCTAAAAGTATAAGACTAGATATACGGTCAAAGTTACCTTCAGCATTAAACTTTTTAAGTTCAAGAATTGTTTGATAATCAAGAAATCTTTCAAAAACATAAATATCTTCTCCAAATTCATTCTTACCAATAACTTCATATAAGAACTCTTTAAGAAGACGAAGACCATCTAGTTTCTTAGGACTACTACCAATATTATAACCATAACTAGTACTAACTTTTTCTTTAACAGCAGAATCCCAAACATATAAAGGTTCATAACCTAGATATTTAGTAGCTTTCCATTTACGAAAGTTAGAAACAGTTTCACCACGATTTATTTCTACAAGTCCAGTACCAATACAATTATACCATTTACATAGTCGATAAAATTTTTCATCAGCTTCTTCTAGTCGTTCAGTACGTCCATAATATGCAGCACATAACTTAGGTTTAAATCCATTACGTTCTCTAGGCATTTCAATAACAAATATACTATTATGAGAATGTCTATCAGTAATTTCTTTTTTATCTTTATCAATACCAACAGGGTCATAAACTGCAACATAAGTACCGGGAAGAATACTTCTTACAAGTCTATCATTAATATATGTTTCTTCATATTCAGGAGCAAACCAAACTCTTATACAACCATGAGGATCTTCGTTACCACGTCTAGGAACTCCTTGAATATAATCATAAGTTTTCATATCAGGATTTTCAATTCTTATACGAGCATTAGATTTAAAATAAATCTTTTTAGTTCCATCTTCAAATAGTTCACCATCAGTATAAAACTTATAACTATTATCAACTCGAAGTTTATCTTCAAACTTATTAAGAGCTTCACTACTAAATATATTTTCACTAGCACTACTAAAAGATTCAGCAGGAAATAAAGCCCGTTGACCAAGATAATTAAGATATTCTGCAAAAGTCTTAGCAGTCTTTTTCTTTTCAATTCTTTCTCGTGCAGCAAGCTTAAGTCCTATTCGTAGATTACTATTTCCATCTTCATCAAATCCTTTAACTCCATCTATCTCTCCTTCAAGACCCCAAGCATAAGATTTAAAGAATCCACAAACTTCATTACGAGCATCATTATCAAAAACATTTTCAAAAGCCATAAATCCAAATGCTCTAGGATTATAAAAGTTTTGTTCAAATATTTGCATATTAGCAGCAGTAGCAGTTCCCCAAGCCATAAGAGTACCAGTAGTACGAGTACCAACAGTCATTGTAGGTTCGGTTACATTCATAAACTCATCAAAATTCTGCATTGTAGATAACTCTTCAACTTTAATTGTAACAGCATCTTTACCAATAGCACAGTCAGGATTATTATTAGCGCTAACACTTAAAAGAGAACTAGACCAACTATCATCAGCTTCAACTCCATTTTTCATACGATAACCAAGTTTAAAACTATCAGTAGTAGGACTATATATACCTCTTTTAAATGGAGTCTTTTCTTCAAAGAACTTTAAGTTATTAACAGCAAAATCACTTAAACCTCCTTGTTTAATTAAATATTTATTATCAGCTGCAACATGAATAACAACTTTATGCTTAGATAAGTTAACTTCATTAGAACTATCAGCAGCCATAATATAAGAAAAACCTCCACGTCGAGTTTTATCAATAATAAGATGTAAACCATTACGTCTACAAAATTCTATAATTTGCCAAGTCCAAAATTGAGCATCAATAAAACTAGGAAAACTATAAATCTTTTTAGCAGTGGCTCCATGTTCAGTAACAATAACAGATGATTCATCTGTACGTTCCATACGAGTATAATTAAGAAAATTATAATGACCGCCTGTTATCCAAACATCTTCTATACTTCCATCCGGATTTTGCCAACAAGGAGCAGAAAAACCATTACGTCGTCTATCACATTCTCTACGTCTAAATTGTCTATGAGGAATACTATCAACTTTAAATTGAGTATATTTACCTGTGGCTTGATATGTTCTAGCAGCTTCATTAAAAAGTTCAGTATTAACAAATTTACCAGGTCTAATATTTAAAAGAAAGCCACCACTATCTCCAATTAAAAAGTTATTATGAGGGTCATACCATCCACAATCACTAGCTTTCTTATACTTTTTCTCTTTATCAGGTTCTTCAATGTATTCTAGAAAAGGATATTTACCATCAGCCATAATATTTTATTTAACTAGTAAACAAACAACAAAAGCGATAGCGCAAACAGCACCACCGCTTACCAAATATCTATTCTTACGTTTAATACGTTCAATAGACTTATTTAAATTATCATTTACTTTATTACTATTATCAAGATTATTTTGTAAAGTTTCAACTTCTTTATAAAGAGCATTATATTTAATCTTATGAAGATTAATTATACTATCTTGTTCGTTAATAATATCTTTATAAAGTTTAGCTTTAATAATCTTAGTATTAGCAATCTTAATCATATTAATAGGAACAAGAACAGTTGTATCAGTAGTGTTGACTCCCCGTGGAGGATGCACTACATTATCAATCTCACTCTGACACCAACTTCTTGAATAACTCCCAAGTAGCACTGTCATTAAGACTAATAACTTTATCTTCAATATCTTTTTCATGTTCTTTAAGTTTATAAACTATACTTTCTCTTTCAGTTATAACTAACTGTATAGAATCAATCCGAACATGATTAATAGCGTTCAAATACATCCCAATAACCTATTTTATACTTTTCCCAAACAAGTTTCTGAAGCTGAACATCATTATCAAGTTTAGACTTAAATTCTTTACTACCAACAGTATAATATTTCTTATAAGAATCAATCATAGTCCAACCTTGCCAAGTAGGATTATATTTACGACTGATACCTCTATAAGTTTCTCCACCAACATCATCTTTATCGTTTACATAACCACCTTCTTTAATAGATAGTTTTTTAAAAGCATCTCCAAAGTAAGCCATAATTTAATTTATATAAGGATTAGTACAATATCTAAAACAATCAACAGCGTCATAATATTCATCTTCATCAAATTCTTTAATTGTAACCCAAAACCAAAGAACTTTAATTTGAACTTTATAAATCACAAATTCAAAGTCATCATCAATATGATGTTCATCGCCAATTAATCTAATATTTTTTCTACGATTAATAATATACATAATACTTTATTCTTCAAGAGTTCTACGAATCCAACCTCTAAGATATTTGATATTATTTCCTTTTCCGGCAATATCATTATAATATCTAATACGTTCAAGTTTATATTTAGCTACAAAATAATCAGCACTAATTGTAGTATCAGATTTATAAGCGTTAAGAGAATCTTGAGTTCTACGAAGTAATTCTTTAGTTAAAACTAATTCATTAACAGCAGTAGAATCAGTAACAGGAACATAACGAATTTCAGGAACTGGAGTAATACGTTTAGTACATCCACTAGATAAACAAATAGCAAATATAACTAAAACAATAAAACCAATAATTACTCCAATTAAATTGTCTTTATTTAATTTCATATAGCAAGTTTAAATTGAGTTTGAACACCACTAGCTTTAATTTGTAATTCTCTATCTTTAAGAACTTTATTAATATCATCACGCAGATAATTCATAGTAAAAAACTTAGTAGTTTCAACAGGATTTTCTTTAATATGATAAAGACCATCAGAAAATCTTTTTGGCATACCATATTCATTAAGTTCAAAATCACTATCAATATGACATAACCAAATACCTTTAATAGTTAAACCAAGTATATATTCAACAGCAAAAGCATACATACTAAGTTGAAGATTATATATAGCACCATTACAATTAGGAAGATGATTAAGAGGAGCTAAAAGTCGTTCATCTTTATCAACCCAAACATTAGTTTGTTGTGCAGGTTTAACTGTTTTATCTTTCTTATAATAACCACTACTAAATTTTAATCCGCCACGATTTGTTTTCCAATCACCTACAACAGCACAATTAGTATCTTCATTAACTAGAAGAATATCAATAGTTCCACTAATTAACCAATCTATAAGAAACATACCAATCTCACTATAAATCTTATATCCTCTTTCAGTGTACATTTTAAACGCATCATAAATAAGAGGATAACGATTATTAGTAAGTTCAATAAAATCTTTAAGATTAAGAAGTTTATAATTAGCACCAAAATTTGGAATATCAGCAATAGTAACCATCACACCATCTTCACGCTTATCAAGATAATTAATAGCTTGTTGAAACATAGATGCTCCTTTAACGCCATCTTCAAGACCATTATGAGTATTAGTTCCACGTTCACAAGCTTCTTTAGTAATAGTTGACCATTGTTCCTCTAGTTTCTTCTCACTTATTCCTAGTTCTTTAGACTTCTTTCTCAACCAATAGTTCTTATCGAACTTTGGAACATAATTATGAAGAATAGTAGTAGTTGAAATATAATCATTACCTAGACTATCATTATATTTATGTTCTTCTTCATGAAAAATAAGTCTAATATCATTATATCTTTTATCTCTAAGTTCCATATTAACATTATTAAGTTCAACACTAGCTTGGACCCGCTTCGGCACTGCGTGCCTACGCTAGACTCCCCGTGGAGGATGGAGTGGATTAGCATCAGCTTATTCCTCAATCATACTACTAGTAATTTCAACTCCACCTCTACCAGCAACATTCTCTTGTTCATACAGAAGATTTTCTTCAGCTACATTAAGAGCTTTAATCGTGTTTGGAAACTGATTAGCTAAATCATTAATTTGTTTCATATAACCAATAACAACTGGAACATCTTCTAGACTAGCACCATCAGATAACTTGTCATTCAACAATTCATTTAACTTGCTAGCAGCTAAAGCAACATTATGAATACCACGCTTAATATTAAGTACAGCTTCCATACCAGCACCAGCTTTTTGATTATAATATCTTTTAATAAGTTTCCAAACAAGAATATCAGGTTGATAATTTTTAGGTAAATCAAAATTTTCAATAGCTTTCTTAAGAGCTTCTTTTTCACTAAGACCTTCTTGTAGACACGGACCTTTAGGATCACCAAGATAATAAATAACTCCAACTTCTTTAATATACATCTCTTTATTAGGAGATTTATCTCTAGTATAAAGAAGACTAACATCTCTATCAAGAAGTTGTTTAAGTGTAGGAGCTTTTGGCATACCAGTTTCATCTATGGTCAGCATCCAATCCAATTCCAAACCGTTCATATATTTCTTCTACTTCTTCATCAAATTCAATAATTTCAAGTTTACCCATAGCATATAGCCAAAGATTAGCATAAGCAGCACTATGTTTTTTACTTAGTTTAATCCAAATAGGAAGAAGTTTCTTTTTAAACTTAAGTTCAGTCTTAATCTTTTCTTCTTCTTCATAATGTTTTTGCTTTTCTTCTTCCATAACTTTAGCAGTATATTCTTTATACTCTTCTCTAGTCATAGTTTTTCTAGCTTCTTTAAAGTCTTTATAATGACTAATAAGTTTGGAACGATACCAATTCTTTTGAATAGTGCCAATATGAGGAATAGCAACACATTTATCTTTTCGTATATTAATACTAGCTTCTTTTTCAAGACTTTCAATAATAGATTTACAAAGTATTCTATCATCACCTTGAAATCCAATATCATCTAATATATTATTTATATCTTTATAGATAAGAATATAATCATCATCAAAATCTTCATGAGAACTAGTATTAGCAATATTAAAACCAGTATTAGTCTTAAAATCCATAATTGAAAGTTTAAGAACTCTTCTTAAATTACTACTATAAAAAAGAACACAAGTACCTATAATTTTAAATTATACATAAGTAGTTTTAAGAAGAGTTCGATTATTTAGACGAAATGGCTAATTAGCTTTTTCAGCAGAATAATAAACAAAAGGATTAATAGCTTTATGTTTATCAGTAATAGCAGCTCTTAAATCATTAATAGCTATAACTTTAAATTCAACAAACCAAACTTTTTGTCCTTTTTTATATCCTTGATTTTGTCCAAAAGTACCAACAGTAATAGAACGAGTTAGTTCAGTATCATTAGTAATATACTTATTAACAAATTGAGGGCTAAGAACATTATGTTTAAGATAAAGATGATAACCACGTTCAAGAGTAGAACGGTCAATAATAATCTTATCCATTTGGTTCATACCAATAAGTTCAGCATCTTCTTTACTAATCTTAGCAATAATTGGCATAACCTCAACTGTACTAACTTTATTATTAATAACACCAAACAAACTTTCATTTTGGCAAAGAGCAACAACACAATAATGTTTAGCAATAACTACATTATTAAGAACAGCGTCAAGTGCTTCACTTGTTATTTCGCTGATGTCAGTAGGTATATTAATACCAAAATCTTTAAATTTACTTTCAACTTTAATCATAATACTAATTTATCTAGTTTTAATAACACAATCAAGACCTATACTTCCAAGTTTAAGTTTACTTTGAATCTTAATTTCTTTTTTATTCCTATCTCCACTATGAAATTCTCTAGTGTATTTAGGTTTAGTTTCACTTTTATCTTTACCCATAACTTAATTGTTTTCAGCAAATGTAAGAGTTTGAATGAATCTACCAAGAGAAAAACTATTTTTAACATTTCAATCGTAGAGGATTATATGATTATAAATATGCAAGTCATACTCCCCGTGGAGGATGGAGATGAGTTAGACTTAATCATATTAGTATTGATAATATTAATAGAGATAATGATAATGATTAACTTGATGTGATTGATACTGATTATATCCATCCTCCACGGGGAGTCTAGCGGAGAGCGAAGCTCGAAGCGGGTCACAGCGAATCTATTAATGCTGATTATATTAATATTATATATAATATATATATATCTATATAGATACTATTGCTAACTTATAATTATTTGATTATCAATAAGTTACAATATATAACTTGTTCCATCCATGGAACACATTTCGCTATTTATTTGCTATATTTGTTCCATGGGTGGAACACATTTCGCTAATTTCCTAGAGTAATATATTTTTATGTTGAACTTAATAATATTATTGTTATGACTTTTAAAGAAGATTTTAAACCTAGTCGAGTTTATAATAAACTTGTTAATGATGTTTGTTATAATGCTGATTGTTTAGAAAAATTTGAAAAACAAAGACTTGTTGTTGCTAATCCTTTTAGCTATAATAAAAGTACCAGAACTGGTATAGTTGCTGAATTTGATAATGGTTATCATCTTAGTAAAGAAGCTGGTATTAAACGTAATTTTGTTACTATTGGTATGAGAGTTTGGGATATAATAAGAAAAAATAGATATGCTGTTATTATTTCTTTTATTGGTTATATTGCTGAAAATATTAAATTTAATAGTAATGTTATTTATATTTCTCATGATTTAATTAAAGGTTATGGTTTAGTTAAACCTAATCGTAGAGATTATTATAATGCCATTGCTTATCTTGAAGATGAAAATATTATTAAAAGAACTAATTTACAAAATATTTATGTTGTTAATCCTATTTACATATTTAGAGGTGATGTTAACAAACTTATTAATATTATTAGTGAAGCTAAATTAATAAAAACTTTTGATGATAAAGATAGACTTATAGTTGATAAATTTGTTTTATTTAAAAATGATACTGATAAAGGTATTGTAATTGCGAATAAAGATTTGTATGCAACTGAAGTTGTAGATATTAGTGAAGACTGAGTTAAATGCGATGATAAAAATGATGATAATTATAAAGAGGAAAATTAAAGTGATGAATATGGCGAAAATGATGTTGAATATAATAGTGAATAAGGTAATAATAAAGTGCATAAATATAATAGTAATGATGGTATTGAATATGAAAGTGAAGATGATGATAGGAATGGGAATGGGAATATGAATAGATAGGAATAGATAGGAATAGGGGTAGGGGTAGGAATAGATAGGAATAGGAATATGAATAGTTAAGTTTATTAATGTGATAGTGGGGCTAGTGAGTATAACCCCCGGTCATGTTAAACTTGATTGACTACCCCCGCCTAAAGTTGATAGAGTTAATGATAATCCTGCTCATTATCAACATTAAATACATTGAGATTATTCATCTCATTATATTACTAACTATTAACACTAATCATTATGAAAACAAACAAACCATTATTGTTAGTTGCAATCATACTGATGATGCCAGCTATCATACTAGCATTGAAAGTAGAGCCAACTAGTGATGAACAAATTACTGCTGTTGTATTTGGAATACTTAATAGTCATGCCAGACGTTAAAGATTTAGCGCAAGCTGCACAGAGTGCTGCTGCTGCTCCTGAGAGTGTTAATGTAGTTGAACCAACTACTAGTGTTAACCAACCTGTTCAACCTACTGTTGATACAGATAATCAAAATTCTGCGCAAGTGGAAACCATTGATGATGTTGTTAGACGTATCTGTACTGATGGTCATAGTTATGTAATGACTACTGTCATTACTAATATTGATTGTCAAGAACGTACAGGTCGTAATGGCAATTCTTATCTCAATGCGTTTGTTACTATTGCTAGTCCTGTCAAAGGTGCTCAAAGTATGCCTGATGGTACACATCGAATGGGTATGCTTGGTGCTATTCAGATGCCATTCAATCAGATACTGCTTGTAATGCGCAAAGACAAGTTCTACGGTAGATTTGTCAACTATGTTGGCGAGGCTGCTGAAACTGGCTTTGCTAGTATGTATCTGACTGGTGCTGCTGTCAAAGTTCTTTGCCAGTTTGTACCTGCTGGTGTACAAGACCGTAATCCATTTACTCGTAAAGATAATCTTTACAATGTTGTGGATTATGAATTACTTCTGTTGAACTTACTAAACTTTATCTTGCTGATGCTAATATTCCTCTCGCTATTACCAATTTAACTACTAATGGTAATGCTAATGATATTAATAAAGTGTATGCCGTTGTTGATAAACTTAGAATTGTTATTAATGGTGAACTAAAAAGTATCGCTCGTGGTATTGATGCTGCTCTAACTCAAAGTGGAGTTCGTGGAGAATCCCCTATTGAGCCTGATGGTACTAGTAAGACTAGTTAAGCTAGTAAGCTTATGGCTGCTGTTGCTTGCAACAGTAGCCACCGAATGACCCATGATGTTGAGCTTAGCTATACTAATATTAATAATGCTAATAGTCATGGATAAACCTCCATGTTAATAAATGATAAAATAATCAAGCTAAATTTGGTAATGTCAAACATCCTACTATATTTTAAACTAGCTATGCTAGCAAGCTAGCTTGCAATAGCATTAAGCTAG
>QWCK01004754.1_pt1 | contig 13034 bp, 10 predicted proteins | sample 1972571 | NCBI WGS metagenome assembly QWCK01 (sample SAMN09866710, study PRJNA288562) | Human gut metagenome isolate term2_stool, whole genome shotgun sequencing... | isolation source: gut | host: Homo sapiens | place: USA: California
CGCCCTGAAAAGGACGAGATTCCGCGGTACCACCTTTATTCCGTATTGCTACGGCACTTCTTCCCCATAACGACGGGACGCCGTTTCGCTCTCGCGAAAGATAATGAAGGCGACCTTCGATTGCTTCGCCGATCGCTTCCACCACGCGCGACCTCTCTAAAGACGAGGGACAATCTACTCTTCCTTCACCGGATAAAGTTGGCTTAATTATAGAAAGTTTTCTGTCATAAGTCAAGCCTTGTCTAAAACTGAACTAATCCCACTTTCCGATAGACTTTTCTTAGGGTCTTTTGTGCCAGGTAGGATGCTTTTTCGGCGCCATCTCTGCAAATGGCTTCCAGCTGTTCCTTGTCGCCGCGAATGGCGTGGAATCGCTCTTGCACCGGCGCCAAGCCTTCAACTACCGCTTCCGCCACGGACTCTTTCAATTCGCCGTAGCCTGCGGATTGAAATTCCCGCTCCGCTTCTTCGGGGCTGATGTGTTTAAAGGACGAGTAAATGTCCAGCAGATTCTTCACCCCCGGCTGCTCGTCGGTATAGGAGATGGTGGCCTTGGAGTCGGTGACCGCCCGCTTGATCTTCCTGCGAATCACATCGGGCTCGTCGAGAATTAAAATAAAGCCGTTTTCGTCGGGATCGGACTTGCTCATCTTCGATGTGGGGTCCTGCAAGCTCATGATCCGCGCACCCACCTTCGGCGCCATAATATCGGGAATGGTGAAGGTCGGCGAGTAACGGGTGTTAAACCGCTCGGCGATGTCACGGGTGAGCTCGATGTGTTGCCGTTGGTCTTCTCCCACGGGCACGAAGGCCGATTGGTAGAGAAGGATGTCCGCCACCATGAGCACGGGATAGTTTAAGAGGCCGGCGTAGACTTCCTTTTGTTTTTGGGACTTGTCCTTGAACTGCGTCATGCGGTTTAACTGGCCGATGGAAGTAATGGTGTTTAATACCCAAGCCAGCTCCGTGTGCTCGGGCACTTGGGATTGAATATATAAAATGGATTCATCGGGATCCACGCCGCAAGCCACGTAGAGGGCGATTAAGTCCAAGGTGCGCTTTCTTAAATCGGCGGGCTTTTGGGGCACAGTAATGGCGTGCATATTGGCGACGCAATAGATGCATTGGTACTCTTCCTGCAAATCGGAAAAATTGCTGAGGGCACCCAGGTAATTGCCGATGGTTAAACTACCGGAAGGTTGTATGGCGGAGTAAACGACTTTTTTATCCAAAATTTCCTCACTTTCCGCGGCCTATCGGTCGCCGTTCAATTCGTCGCTCAGGGCCTTTCGGTCCAAGAGCTCTTTAAATTTCTTCTCGACGGTCTCGCGAATCTCGTCCAGATCCACCCGGGTCAATCGACGGTCTTTCAGGACGAATTCGCCGCCGATTAACACGTGTTTCACATCTTCCGCCTGAGCCGAATAGCACAGGGCGCTGATTAAATTATTCTTCGGCGTGAAGCTCGGGGAATTTAAATTAAAGCAGGTAATATCGGCGAGCTTTCCTTCTTCGATGGAGCCGATTTCGTCTTCCCGCGCCAATGCCTTCGCCCCGTTAATGGTGGCCATGCGCAGCACGTCTTCCGCCTTCAACACTTCCGGATCGTAGCTCGTGCCCTTGGCGATGAGACTCGCCATGTGCATTTCTTCCAGCATGTTTTGATTGTTGTTGGAGCTGTCTCCGTCGGTGCCTAAAGCTACGGTAAGGCCCTTGTCCATCATTTTTTGAATGGGGGCGATGCCACTGGCTAATTTTAAATTGCTGGAGGGATTGTGCACCGGGAAAAATTTCTCGGGATCCACCAGATCCATGTCCTCTTCCGTCATGTGGACGCAGTGGGCGGCGATGGTGTGGACCTTGTCCAAACCCAGGTCCCACATGTATCGGATGGGCGTGGTGCCGTAGAGGGCCTCGGCATCTTCCATTTCCTTTTTCGATTCGGACAGGTGAGTGTGGAGCACGCCGTCCATTTCGCCGGCCAACTCGATAATCTGTTTAATGTAATCGCCGCTACAGGTATAGATAGCATGCGGTGCCGGCGCCACTTCCATAAGGCCGTCGCCTTTGCCGTGGCTGCTGACGTAAAGCATACGGGCTTCTTCCAACTTTTCGTCCCCGCCGCCGTCGATGTCCGTGAGGCCGCGGGTCAAAAGGCCACGCATGCCGATGGCTACCGCAGCATCGGCCACCCGATCCAGCTCGTAATACATATCGCAGAAAGTCGTGGTTCCGGACATGATGCCTTCCGCCATGGAAAGCATGCTTGCCCAGTAAATATCTTCACGGGTCAAATGAGCCTCCAGGGGCCAAATAGCTGTAGTGAGCCAGGTGTTTAGGTCCATGTCGTCGGCATAATTTCTGAAATAACTCATGCCCAAGTGGGTGTGGGCGTTAACAAAGCCCGGCACGAGCAACAGATCCCGGCCGTCGACGATTTCTCTGCCCTTCAAGCTTCCTCCCTCGGCGATGGTCGCGATCTTTCCGTCTTTAATTTCAATATCTTTGTGTTCCATGACCATTCCGGCCACCACGTCGATATATTGCGTGTCTTGAAAAATGAAATGCATAAGCCCTCCTCGTAAGTCTTGTTTCAGTATAACACATGGTATATAAAAGCGATATATGCCCTTTTTTTCCTTTACAAGCCGCCTATTATCTTGTATAATGCTAGAGGTTCTAAATTATCGCGGCAAATTATAATTTAGGAGTGAAGACAATGGCAAAAATGATGGGACCTAGATTTAAACAATCCAGAAGATTAGGTCTTAATGTATGTGGACATCCGAAGGCAATGAACCGCGCCGGCAGAGGCACGGCTCGTTCCGACAAGAAGTTAACCGAATACGGGAAGCAATTGTTGGAAAAACAAAGACTGAGAGCGTACTACGGCGTGATGGAAAAACAATTCTATCGTTACGTCCTCGACGCTCAAAAGGCAGGCGAAGAAACCGGTCCTGCATTGGTTAAGCGCTTAGAAGTCCGCTTAGATAATTTAACGTATCGTATGGGTTTTGCATCCTCCATTCGTCAAGCAAGACAAATGGTTACCCACGGTCACATTCACGTCAACGGCAAGAAGATCAACATTCCTTCTTACCAAGTCCAAGTAGGCGACGTGATTTCTTTAAGCGACCGCGGCCGCAAAGTTGACATGTTCAAAGAAAACTTTGAAACCAATTTCGTCAACTCTTATCCCTACATCACGAAGGAAAAAAACAATCGGGCTACCTTAAGCTCCGAACCCGCTCGTGAAGATATCCCGATTGAAATCGAAGACCAACTGATCGTCGAATTCTATTCCGGAAAATAAGAAATTGCGGTTCTTCCGCAATTTTTTTATTTGTCGTTTCATAAATAACTACCAGGAAGTGAGGTAAGCATGTTTCAATTCCAATTTGGAACAAAGGATTATCACCATATCCACTTTATCGGCATCGGCGGCATCAGCATGTCCGGCCTCGCGGCATTAATGCTTTCAAAAGGTTACACCATCTCCGGCAGCGATCGAAAGGCCTCGCCCATTACGAAGCACCTGGAAGAATTGGGCATCACCGTCTACCAAGATCACGACCCCGCCCAAATCGAAGATGCGGATCTCGTCGTCTACACCGACGCCATTCAAATGGACAATCCCGAGTATCGGGCGGCGGTAGCGAAAAAAATCGACGTCATCGACCGCGCCACCTTCTTGGGCGCCGTCATGAGAAATTTCCACGTCTCCATCGCCGTCTCCGGCACCCACGGCAAGACGACCACTACGTCTATGATCGCCACGGCCATTAAAGACGAGCCCATCTCCCCTACCATTATGGTAGGCGGCAATCTCGGCGAAATCAGCGGCAATGTGCGCATCGGCACCGGGGATTTTTTCCTCACGGAAGCCTGCGAGTATCGGGCCAATGTATTGAAATACTTCCCCTCCACGGCGATTATTTTGAATATCGACGAAGACCACCTGGACTTTTTCGATAATATCGACCATATCCTCGAAACCTTCCGCGCCTACGCCGGCAATCTGGACGAGGATGATCTCTTGATTTTAAACAAGGACGACGAATACGCCTATAGCATGAAAGATGCCACCAAGGGCCGCATCGTCACCTTCAGCCACAAGGGTAATGCCGATTACGAAGCGCGGAATCTGGTCATCGACCCCCACACCGGGCGCCCCCATTACGACTTGTACATTCGCGGCGAAAAAATCGCCCCCATTCAACTGCAAGTCATGGGCCTGCACAATGTGTCCAATTCCCTGGCCGCCATCAGCGCCTGTGTGGAAAACAATATTCCCGTGGAAGATGCCATTAAAGGCGTATTAAACTACCACGGCGTCGGTCGCCGCTTGGAATATAAAGGCGAAGTGGACGGCATTCGCGTTATCGACGACTACGCCCACCACCCGACGGAAATCGCATCGACCCTTCACGCCTTGAAGCCCACGGTGCAAAATCGGCTGATCTGTATCTTCCAGCCCCACACCTACACGCGGACTAAGCTTCTCCTGGACAGCTTCAGCCACAGCTTCAAGGAATCGGATATGACCATTATCGCGGACATTTATGCGGCTCGTGAAAAAGATTACGGCGACATCCATTCCAAGACACTGGTGGAAGCGGTCAAGGCCAATCACGATCAGGCCATTTACATCGGCGAGCAGGACGAAATCCTGGACTACATCAAGGAAAAATCCCGCCCCGGCGACGTGATCCTCACCATGGGCGCCGGCGATATCTATCGCGTCGGCGAACGCTTCTTGGAAGATGCAAAACAAGCATAAACAAATAGCGCCTCATCATTCTCGATGAGACGCTATTTTTGTGCCTATTTTTCCTCTACCAGCCGACCGTGGACGACCATTCGACGGTCTTTCTCCGTGCAGGTCTGTAAGGTGATGATTTTTTCTCCCTGCCAGTCCATAGGCCCCTTTATAATGTTTTTTGCTTCCACCCGCGTGCGGAAGGCCGCCAGCTTTTCGCCCTCGTAGTGAGGAGAGCGGAAATCTTCGTAGGGGTTCGCTTCGTAGGCGGCAAAAATTTGATATACCTTTCTCCCCTCTGCCGTGTCCAAAATGATCTGCGGCGCCTTTTCTACAAAGGCCGGGTCTTCGTAGGCGGTCAGGGGGTGAAAGACCTTGCCGTTTTTCACCCGGTGACCGTAGATGATGGTGTTGTCGTCGGAAAAATCTTTCTTGTTCCTGTAATCCATAAAGGGCACGCCCAAGGCATTGTAGCTGCCCTCAATGTCGTGATTCAGATAATAGTCGTTGTCCTTTCCCTGCACCACCGGCAGGGAGAGGGGCGTTCCGGGAATTTCGATCCACGCCACGAGATTGGGATAGGTCTCTTGCATGGAGCGGATTCGATTCCTCGCCGCGGCATCGGCATCTTCCCCGCCCGTATTTATTTTCTCGCTTTGTTCGTAGACGGCTTCCACTTCTTTTTGCCTGCGGTCGTAGGCGTATTGGTCTTTATAATAGAGCCCGATTTTTCCCAAAGAAAAAATCAGGACGGCGATTAAAACGAGGCGCAAGGCCATGAAAATTTTTTTGTTCATAAAACTCCTTTCGTCTTTGATTTATACCCCTTTCGCTTCCGAAAATAAATTCGACACAAAAAACAGCGCCTCACGAAAAGACGCTGTTTTGTCCGTAAAGGGTAAGCCCTTACGCTTTCTTATTTGATTGTATAAACACCAGGCATTGGAACATGCTCAGCACCCAACAGAGTGCCAAGAGCCCCACCATATAGGGGTAGATCAACAGCCCCCTGGCTTGGGGAAGCAGGAGTCCGAGAATAAGGACGCCGGCCCAAGTGGAGAGCCCCTTGGCCCGATCGTCCATTTTTCTTTTCTTCGCCATGGCCGCCACGGCCAGACTGAGTATAAGAATCGCCGCCGCCATGATCATGGTGTTGGTTGTCGTAAAGAGATGAAACAGGTAATAACGCTGTTTATAGTGCAAGTGGTGGCTTAAGCCGGCCGTCTTCTTGCTCAATACCTGCAAGACAACGAGGGCGATGACCAGGACGATTTGCAATGTCGAGGTCAAGGCCAAGCACATTTTTTCTTTTCGTGTCATCTAAGATCTTACTTCGTCGGGTTGCCGGTTTCCGTGGGATTGCCTTCGTTGCTCCAGGCGATCCAGCCGTCGCTGTAAAGGGTGACGTCCTTTAAGCCCATGACTTCGGCATCTTGAAGCACTTCCGCTGCGCGCCAACCGCTGCCGCACATAAAGGCGAGCTTGTTGTCGGTATCGATGCCTTGTTCTTCCCACATGGCTTTGATTTCATCGATATTGCGAATGGTCTTGTCGATGTTGCGATAGTAGGACATGGAAGAAGAATCTTTCTTGCCGGCATAACCGAAGACGGCGCCGGGGATGCGACCCTTCTTGTCGTGGTAAGAATAGCCGGAACTTTCCCCGATGTATTCTTCCCAGGTACGGTTGTCCACAAGAGTGAACTTATCGTCTTTTAAGAGTTCCTTCAATTCGGGAATCGTCGTAATGAGATCCGGATTCGCCGGGTATTCGCCGCCGAAATCCTTCGCCGCTTCCGGCTTCACATCGTCTGTAGCCAGTTCGAGGCCCTTGTTTTCCCAATTCACAAAGCCGCCGTTCATTACATAGACGTTTTCGACGCCCAGATATTGGCAAATAGTGGCAAAGCGGTGGGCTGCCATGGGTTCGGGACTGGTGCAGATGACGGTGGAGTCTTTCGTAATGCCGTTTTCGAGGAGCAGCTTAACGAGGCTTTCGTCGTCGGTTAAGCGCCATTCTTCGATTCCGTCGACATATGCTTTCGGCGGTTCGAAGGAGTCGGTGTTGACGTGAACGGCACCGGGCACGTGGCCGTCTTGGTAGCCGGATTCTTTTTCATCGCCCCAACGGACGTCGACGATTTTTACGGTCTTGGGATCTTTAATAAAGTCCACGTCTTTTCCTTCGGCAATGTCTTTAACAACTTCCGGGGGAAGTAATTTTTGGTATTCCGGATAGGATACCATGGGCTTGGATTCGTCGTCGATCCATTCCTTGGCATTGTAAACGGTAATGTCTTCGATGCCTTTCTCTTTAAAATAGTTGGCTACCACATTGGCGTCTTTGTCATTGGTGTCGTAGACGATGACTTTTTTGCCGGGCTCCAACTTTTTGTTTTCCATGGTGTAAGCGAGTACGGTTTCGCGGGAATCGCCTTCCAGGTTTTCCTTGTCGTCGTAAGCGCCGGTAATCCAGTAAGCGGAAAAGTCGGTGGCGCCTTCGATATGGCCGCCGCGCTTGTCGCCGTCCAAAGCCCAGCCGATGTAGGAGTCGTTGCTTCTGGCGTCGACGACGATGGAATTGTCGTCTTTTAACGCCTTTTCTACATCTTCCGTGGTCGCCGCCTTGAATTCTTCATTGGATGCGGCTTCCTCTTGCTTGTTTTCGTTGGCCGGTTGCTCTTCGCCGCCCTTTTGGCAGGCGCCTAAAACCAGCACCATCATCAGCAAGCTTAAAGCCAGCACGATGGATTTCATTTTTCCTTTCATTTCTTTCCTCCTGAAATTTTTTCTTGCGAACCGAGACGGCTGCTTTTTTATAATATCATATCTTATATATCTTCCGCTCCTGAAATTTTAGTGGGACGCGATTTAATTACGAGGAAAATATATTTATTGCGAAAACGAACTCAAAAAAAAGAAAAGATGTGCACCAACCGTTCATGCACATCTTTTTTTTCGCCTTATTTGCGAAAGAAATTCTAATTTCGTCATTATAAAAGTTTTCTATAACCGCCTAGAGCACTTTATCTAAAAACTCTTTCGTCCGGGCTTCCTTCGGGTTGCCGAAGACTTCTTCCGGCGTGCCTTCTTCCAGCAAATAGCCTTCGTCCAGAAAGAGGATGCGGTCCCCCACTTCTCTGGCAAAGCCCATTTCGTGGGTGACCACCACCATGGTCATGCCATCTTTGGCGAGCTGCTGCATAACGTCCAGGACTTCGCCCACCATTTCCGGGTCGAGAGCCGAGGTGGGTTCGTCAAAGAGCATCACCTGGGGCTCCATGGCCAGGGCCCGCACAATGGCGATCCGTTGCTTTTGTCCGCCGGAAAGTTGATTGGGATAGCTGTCTTTTTTATCCAAGAGGCCCACGCGGTCCAAGAGCTTTTCCGCCTTGGCCTCAGCCGCCTTTTGATCCATGCCCTTGACCAACACCGGCGCCATGGTGATATTTTCCATGACGGTCTTGTGGGGAAAGAGATTAAAGGACTGAAAGACCATGCCCATGTCCTCCCGGATTTTTTCGATTTCCGTCTTCTTGTCGTTAATGTCCACGCCTTCGAAGATGATTTCGCCGCCGTCGGCTTCTTCCAGCCGATTCAAACAGCGAAGGAAGGTGGATTTGCCGGAGCCCGAGGGCCCGATGACGACCACCACTTCCCCGTCCGCGATTTCCGTGGAAATGCCTTTCAGGACTTGGTTGTCGCCGAAACTTTTTGTCAGATTATGAATGCGAATCACTGTTAGCCAACCTCTTTTCAAAAACACCGATGACCTTGGAAAGGCCGGTTACGAGAATCAAGTAGATAAGCGCCGCCGTCACATAAGGCATGAAGGGTTTTAAACTTCCCCCTTGAGCAATTTTTGCCTGATACATTAGATCGCCGATGCCGACGAAGGCGACGATAGCCGATTCCTTAATCAAGGTGACGAACTCGTTGGCCAGAGCCGGAAGCACGGTTTTTATAGCTTGGGGCAAGATAATGTAACGCATAATTTGGCTCTTCTTCATACCCAAAGATGCCGCCGCTTCGCTTTGGCCGCGATCCACGGCGTTGATTCCGCCGCGAATAATTTCCGACACATAGGCCGATGAGTTCATGCACACGGCGGCTAATGAAAGGATAAAGGGATTTTTCAAGGAGCCGTATTGATCCGGGATGACGCTGGCAAAGCCGTAATAGAAAATCAGCACTTGTACCAACAGTGGCGTGCCACGAAACATCTGCACGTAAACTTTTGCGATGATTTGAAGGGGCTTCAATTTCGAGCGGCGGAGCAGCACGATGAGTATGCCCAGGATAAAACCGAAGAGCACGCCAAAAAAGGAAAGCTTCAGCGTGACCACGGTGCCGTCTAAATAGGATGAGCCGTATTTATTCAGAAAGGCCATCCATGATTTCATTAACTTCATTCTTCCTCCTCGATAGAAAAAACTGTTTCACGAGGAAACAGTTTTAACTCTATATTGCGAACGATATAATTTTCGTTTTTACTGCTGCAGGTTTCATTGTAACTGCAGCTTCGCGATTTATTCGCCTACCGATTCGTCGGCGATTTTTTCGTATTCCGTGATCCAGCCTTCGATCTTGCCTTCGTCGATGAGCTTTTGAAGCACTTGGTTAACGTAGGCGGTCAAGGCGTCGTTCCCTTTTTTCATGGTAACACATACGCCCGGTTCTTCGGGAACACCGGCATCGATGACGACGAGTTCGGGGAATTGTTTGGCGTATTGTTCACCGGAGCTCTTGGAGATAACCAAAGCGTCGGCAGTTTTGTTTTTAACTTCCATTGCCAGGTTGTTTAATTTGGAAAGACTCTTTAATTCCACATCTTTCGGGAAGTTTTCGCGTACGGTTTCTTCTTGAATGGATCCCGTTTGTGCGCCGACGACCTTGCCGGCAAAGTCTTCCATCTTCTTATATTTTTCCGCATCTTCTTTGCGAACGAGGACCACTTGTTCGTTGGTGAAGTAGGGTACGGAGAAGTTGACGGCTTCTTCACGCTCGGGGGTAGCCGAAAGGCCGGCGATGCCGATGTCCGCTTGACCGGAGGCGATGCTCGGGATAATGCCGTCGAAATCCAAGTCCTTAATTTCAAGTTCCACGCCCATGTCTTCGGCAATGGCTTTGGCGATTTCCACGTCGAAGCCGACGATTTCGTCTTTACCGTCTTTTACGAGGTGCCATTCGTAGGGCGGATAGTCGGCGCTGGTGGCCATGACCAATTTGCCCTTGTCCTTAATGGCCTTGACGGCGGCATCCATATCTTCCTGGCTCACTTGAGCCGCTTCTTTATTGCCTTCGTTGTTCGCTGCGTTGTTTGCGTTGTTTGCGCCGGAACCGCAACCGACCAATGCAAATGCCATAACCATGGCTAAAATACTAAGTAAACCGAATTTTTTCATGATGTTCTCCCTTCAATCTCAAATACACAGGCGTTCTCTATTATACACGATGTCTCATGGAGCCGGAGGTGCAAGTGATCTTTGCGTCGTGCTTGCAACATATCCGACGGCTCTCGAAATATTTTGCTGTATTCAAGATTAAGGCCTCCTTCTGTGTTTTTCTTTTTTGAGATTATACTATAGTGTACTAAAATCTACAAGATAATCAAAAAGAAAACGAGAAACGGCGTTTCTCATTCTCTCTTTGCTCTATCCTATTTTTTCAGCAGGGGTTTTAAATAGATGCCGGTGTAGGACGTGTCGTTTTTCGCCACCTCTTCGGGCCGGCCCGTGGCCACCACTTCGCCGCCGCCAGCGCCGCCGTCGGGGCCCAGATCGATAATGTGATCCGCGACTTTAATGACGTCCAGATTGTGTTCGATGACCACGACGGTATTGCCCATGTCCACCAGCTTCGACAGCACGCTCAAGAGCTTTCGTATGTCTTCCGCGTGAAGGCCTGTGGTGGGCTCATCTAAAATATAGAGGGTGTTGCCCGTCCCCCGCTTGGAAAGCTCCGTGGCCAGCTTAATCCGCTGAGCCTCGCCGCCGGAAAGTTGGGTGGATGGCTGGCCCAATTTAATATAGCCCAGGCCCACTTCCTGCAAAGTGTTGATCTTTCGCAAGATACGCGGATGGTTTTCGAAAAATTCCGCCGCCTGATCCACGGTCATGTCCAAGACGTCGGCGATGTTTTTTCCCTTAAACTTAACCTGCAGCGTCTCCCGATTGTAGCGCTTACCGCCGCAGACTTCGCAGGGCACGTAGACATCGGGGAGAAAGTGCATTTCCACTTTCAAAATCCCGTCCCCCTTACAGGCTTCGCAGCGGCCGCCCTTGACATTAAAGGAGAAGCGGCCCTTGGCATAGCCGCGGATCTTCGCCTCGTTGGTTTGAGCGAAGACGTCGCGAATGGAATCGAAGACGCCGGTATAGGTGGCGGGATTGGAGCGGGGCGTGCGCCCGATGGGACTTTGATCGATTGAGACGATTTTGTCCACGTGCTCCAAGCCCTCGATTTTTTTGTACTTGCCCGGGCGCACTTTGTTTTTGTTTACCTTTTGCGCCACAGCTTTTTTCAAAATTTCGTTAATGAGGGAGCTCTTCCCCGATCCCGAGACGCCGGTGACGCAGACAAACTGCCCCAGGGGGAAGCGGACGTCGATGTCCTTTAGATTGTTTTGCGCCGCGCCGTAGACCACGATCTCATCTCCCGTGTAAGGACGGCGCTCCTCGGGCACGGCGATTTTTTTCTTGCCGGAAAGGTATTGCCCCGTAAGGGACTCTTCCACTTTGACGATCTCATCAAAGGTGCCCTGTGCCACGATGTGGCCGCCGTGGACGCCGGCACCGGGGCCGATGTCCAAAATTTCGTCGGCCTCCCGCATGGTATCCTCGTCGTGCTCCACGACGATGAGAGTGTTGCCGATGTCCGTCAAATTCCGAAGGGATTTTAAGAGCATGGCATTGTCTTTTTGGTGGAGACCGATGGAAGGCTCGTCGAGAACATAGGTGACGCCCACGAGGGCCGAGCCGATTTGCGTAGCCAGGCGAATCCGCTGAGCTTCGCCGCCGGAAAGAGTACCGGCCATGCGCGCCAAAGTAAGATAACCCAAGCCCACTTCCTTTAAGAAGGAGAGGCGCTCGTGAATTTCCTTTAAAATCTGATCGGCGATGTTGCGGTCCATGTCGCTGAGATCCAAAGAATCGAAGAAATCCATGGCGTCGATGACGGAAAGCAGGGTGGACTCGTAAATATTTTTTCCACCCAGCTTAAAGACCAAAGACTCCATCTTCAGCCGCGCCCCGTGGCAATCGGGACAGGGGATGTCGGAGAGGAAAGGCTCGATTTTTTCTATGGCTCGGTCGCTGGCGGTTTCCCTGTAGCGGCGATCCAGATTATTCAAGATCCCCTCGAAGTGGCCGCTGTATTCCTTCGCCCCGCTGAAATAAGACTTAAAGACGAAGTGCAGGGGCTTTTTCGTGCCGTGCATTAATTCGTCGATCATGGCTTTCGGCGCCTCTTTAATGGGTGCCTTGGTGGAAAAATCGTAACGTGCCGCGATTTGGTCGATGATTTCCTTGTAATAGGTGCCTTCCGTGGTGCCGTAGCAGGCGATGGCCCCTTCGTCGATGGAGAGCTCTTTATTGGGAATGATCAGTTCCGGATCCGCACGGCGACTGCTCCCCAAGCCCTTGCAGGTGGGGCATGCCCCCATGGGCGTGTTAAAGGAAAAGGATCGGGGCGTAGCGGGCTCGATGGCGATGTCGTGCTCCGGGCAGGAGTAGCTGGTGGAGTAAAGCTTTTCGTTGCCGTCCAAGGTGTCCACGATCACCGTGGAGCCGGAAATCTCCAAGGCCGTCTCGATGCTGTCCGTGAGGCGGCTCCCGATGCCCTCGCGAATGACGATGCGGTCCACCACGATGAAGATGTCGTGGACCTTGTTTTTGTCCAGCTCGATGTCCTCTTCCGTGCGGTGCATTTCCCCGTCGATGATCATGCGCAAAAAGCCTTCCTTGCGAATGCGGTTTAAGACTTTCTTGTGCTGCCCTTTTTTCTGGCGCACCACCGGCGCCAAGAGTTGGAAGCGGGTGCCCTCTTCCATCTCCATGATCTTATCCACGATCTGATCTTCCGCAAAGGCCTCGATGGTCTTGCCGCACACCGGGCAATAGGGCTTCGCCACCCGAGCGTAGAGCAGACGAATGTAGTCGTAAATTTCCGTCACCGTCCCCACGGTGGAGCGGGGATTTTTCGACGTAGTCTTCTGGTCGATGGCGATGGCCGGGCTCATGCCCTCGATGTAGTCCACCTCGGGCTTGTCCATTTGC
>QWCK01004766.1_pt1 | contig 12997 bp, 10 predicted proteins | sample 1972571 | NCBI WGS metagenome assembly QWCK01 (sample SAMN09866710, study PRJNA288562) | Human gut metagenome isolate term2_stool, whole genome shotgun sequencing... | isolation source: gut | host: Homo sapiens | place: USA: California
GGGCGGTGAGCATTTTTGAGAAAAACAGGCTGACCACCAGGGCAGAGGCCACAATGACTGCCGAGATGTTAGCCAGGTTCTGCTGGAGACTTTGCAGCAGGTTCCCCTGCTCCCGGTCCGTCTCCAGTACATACACCGCCCCGGTGGTCATGCCCCGGCTGACGATGGGCACGGCGGCGGTGGAGGTGAACACCCCATCGGCATAGTGGGAATAGAACACGTCCTTTCCCTCCAGGGCCGCCGCCACCTCCTGATACAGGGCATAGCGGTACTGCGGCTCCTCCGGCTCCTCCTTCCCGCTGCGGTCCCAATTGTCGGTGGCACTGTCATACAGCACAAGGCCCGCCGGGTCGGTGACCAGGATGCGGCTCAATCCCATGTCGTCCAGCAGGTTCATCACCCGGACCACCTGGTCGGAGGTCAGCGTCTCCAGCTCCATCAGGGCCGAGGCGATCACCGCGCTCTGGCTTTTCAGCGAGTCCCGTTTGGAGGTGAACAGCAGGTCCTGAGAGGCCAGCACCGGATAGGTGTTCAGCAGGGCCAGCACCAGGGTGATGACCACCAGATAGCTCAGGGCGTATTTTACCTGGAGAGAGGCAAAAAAGGGCACCCCCTCCCGGTTTTTTTTCTTCTTTTCGCTGTCTATGGGTGGTCCCTTCTTTCTGCGCATTTTCTGTCGGCGGATGCCGCCCGCTCAGTCACGGCTAACGCCGTGCCAGCTCCCCCAAATGGGGAGGTGTCCAGTGCGCACACTGGGCGGAGAGGGCTTTGATCAGCTGTTCTTCTGGCTGCTCAGATAATAGCCCACACCCCATTTGGTGCGGATGTACTCGGGGTTGGCGGGGTCCAGCTCCAGCTTTTCCCGCAGGCGGCGGATGTGTACGTCCACCGTGCGGTAATCCCCCACATACTCATAGCCCCACACCACGTTCAGCAGATTCTCCCGGCTGTACACCCGGCCCGGGTTGCGCATGAGCAGCTCCATCAGGTCGAACTCCTTGGCCGTCAGCTCCACTGGGGCCCCGTCCTTCCAGGCCGAGCGCTCCGCCGGGTCCAGATGGATGTGGCCCACGGTCAGCTCCCCCGTCTCCTGCTACTTGACAGCGGCGGCGGCGGTACGGCGGAGCAGGGCCCGCACCCGGGCCTTCAGCTCCAGAATGTTGAAGGGCTTGGTCACATAGTCGTCCGCTCCGCAGGCAAAGCCCATCAGCTTGTCCGAATCCTCCCCCTTGGCAGTGAGCATGATGATGGGCACGTCGGAAAACTCCCGGATGCGCATACAGGCCTGCAGCCCGTCGATCTTGGGCATCATCAGGTCCAGGATAACGAGGTCAAAGCTGCCCTCCCGGGCCAGCTCCACCGCCTGCTCCCCGTCGGAGCCCGTTTCCACCTGATAGCCCTCCTGCTGCAGGTTAAAGCGGATGCCCTTCACCAGCACCGCCTCGTCATCCACCACTAATATTTTGGCCATGTTATCCTCCTCTTGTTTCAACGGTGCAGGACTTTAGCTCACCGGCTCTGCTGCGGCATAGTCCCGCAGACCGGCCAGCAGCTTTTCCCCGATGCCGGAGACCTGAACAAGCTCGTCCACCGACCGGAAGGGGCCGTGCTCCTCCCGCCAGGCCACGATGGCCTGAGCCCGCTTCTCCCCGATGCCGGGCAGGCGCTCCAGGTCCTCCGCCGGGGCGGAGTTGATGTCGATGACCTCCCCCTCCAGCAGACTGTCCGGCCGTTCCTCTTCGCTGCCGGAAGCCGCGGGAGCCGGGCTTTCCTCCGGCGCGGACTGGCTCACCGTGACGGTATAGGGCTGGGCGGCGCTCTGCCTGGCATAGAACCAGCCCCCGGTGAACAGCAGAAAGGCCGCAGTCAGTCCCAGGGCCGCCTTTTCATACCTGGATATCCCAGCCATTTTTCTTCCCCCCGCTCTTGCAGACTGTGCCGTTCTTTGGTATAATGGGGATATATCATCGACAATTTTCCCGTGTTTCCCCAGGCCCTTTTGTATTTCTCCGGCGGAGCTCTGCCGAAGGGGCGGTTTGGGGACCATTCACGTGTCCATTTTAGTATAACATAACTACGGAGATTTTCCTATGAAAAAATATCGCATTCCCGCCCTGCTTCTCTCTTTGGTCCTGATGCTGAATCTGCTGGCCCTGCCCGCCGCCGCCTTGGAGGAGCCGGAGCTGCAGTGTACCCACGCCATTCTGGTGGACGCCAACTATGGCGAGGTGCTCTATGCCAAAAAGGCGGACGAAAAGGCCTATCCCGCCTCCATCACCAAGGTGATGACCGCCCTGCTGGTACTGGAGGCCATCGACAGCGGCAAACTGAAGAAGGACCAGCAGATCACCGCCGGGCCCACCACCCTCCAGGACATGTCTGGCAACTATTCCACCGCCAAACTGGAACCGGGGGATGTCCTCACAGTGGAGCAGCTGCTGTACTGCCTTCTCCTCCCCTCCGCCAACGAGGCGGGCAACATCCTGGCCGTGGCGGTGGACGGCTCCATCGAGGCCTTTGTGGAGCACATGAACACCCGGGCAGCAGAGCTGGGCTGCAAGGGCACCCACTTTGTCAATCCCCACGGTCTCCACGACCCGGACCACTACACCACCGCCTATGACATCTCCCTGTACATGACCGAGGCCCTCAAGCACGAGCTGTTCCGCACCATCATCCACACCGCCACCTATGTCCTGCCCGCCACCGCCCACCAGGGGGAGCAGACCTTTTATAACACCAACGCCCTGATCTCCAACTTCCACTACTCCGGCTATGTCTATGACAAGTGCATCGGCGGCAAGACGGGCACCACCGACGAGGCCGGAAAATGTCTGGTGGCAGCGGCGGAATCGGGGGACACCCTGCTCATCTCCGTCATCCTGGGCTCCGGCGTGGTGGACCCCAACGGGGCCAAGCGCCAGGGCCAGTTCACCGAGAGCACCAAGCTGCTGAAATGGGGCTTTGACAACTTCCGCCGGGTCGTCATCAGCCAGGGCAGCGACCCGGTGGACAAGGTGGCCGTCACCCTGTCCCGCCAGGCGGACGAGGTGATGGTAAAGCCAGAGGGCGAAGTCGTCCGCACCCTGCCCAAGGACCTGGACCCCAGCCTGATCGAGACCACCATCCACCTGAATTCGGACACGGTGGAGGCCCCGGTGGAGGAGGGCCAGGTGCTGGGCACCATGACCCTGTCCTATGAGGGGACGGACTACGGCTCGCTGGACCTGGTGGCCGTTACGTCGGTGGAGCGGTCTGAGCTGCTGTATAAAAAAGCCCAGGTGGCCGCCTTCTTCCAGAACTTCGGTGTCCGTGTGATCGCCGTCATCGTCCTGATCCTGGTCATCGCCGTTCTGCTGAAGATATTTGTTTTCCGCAAAGAGCGCCGCTATGGAGCCCGGGTCATGTCCCGTGGCCGCCGCAACTACCGGGGCGGACGGCGCTGAAACTAAAATTAAAAAAGGGGCCTTTCGGCCCCTTTTTTATCCCCTTTTTTGTCCGTCAGGACAGCTCCTCTGTCTGCGCAGCGGAGACATTCACGGCCAGACCGTTCACCTCCACCCCCTTGCCCACGGGGATCATGATGTACTTCTTCCCATCGATCATGCAGGTCTCCACCAGATAGCTGAACTCCGGGTCCACCGATACGGTGATCTGCTCGGTTTTCACCTGGAACTTGCCGGGGTCGATGAGGTTCTCCGGGTTGAGTACGGCGTTCTCCCCAAACTCCTCCCCACACCTCTCCTGAAAGGCGGCGATGCGCTCCCGCTCCACCCCCTGGTCGGCCAGGATCATGCCCACATCGGCAGGGGTCAGGGTGGGGGGCTCGGGGTCCTTGCGCTCCTTGTGCTCCTGCAGCTGGTCGTGGATGCGCTCGTGGATGGCCTGGAGCACCTCCATACTGCACTGGTCCTCCAGCCCCTGGCACAGGGCGGTCTCAAAGGCCGCCTTCTGTTCCCCGGCGGACATGGGGGGCTCGGTGTGGAACACCCCGTCGATGAATTCCTGGTGCAGCTCATCCGGGCGGCGGCTGTAGTACAGGGCGTTGTAGATGTTGGCCGCCCGGTCATCAAAGGCGGGGAACAGGAAGCCCAGCTCCGGGGGACAGACGATCTGCCCCGCCGCCAGGTTGTGGAATTCGTTCTCCTGGGGGAAGTAGCCCAGCTCCGCCTTGCCCTCCTTCACCGGGTACACGCCGCAGACAAAGTAGGAGAAGGTCCGGTCCGAGGCGTCGGCCTGAAGCTCGTCGTCGCCGCCCCGGTGGGGCACGTCATACCGCTCGTGGCTCATCAGCAGCAGATAGCTGCAGCCCTCCATGTCCAGCTGGTCGATGACCTTCTGATAGAATGCGGTGCGGGCCTCCCGGTCCTTCAGCTCCGAATCCCGCAGGGCAGTGAGCAGCCTGTGCTCCTCCCCCTCCATCACCTGCTGGGTGGAAAAGACGATGTCGATGAGGTTTTTCCCCAGCCGCCCGGACAGCACCTTTTTCAGCAGCCCCAGATAGCGCTCCGCCTCCGCCTCGGGCATATAGCCGAAGGACTCGTCCAGGTCAGAGACGATCTCTTTATTTCCGTTGACAAAGCAGCCATATACCCGGTTGAACCCCGTCCGGTCCAGCCGGAACCGCCGCCGCAGCTCGTTTAACTCTTTTTGATTCATATGTATTGCCTCGCAGACTCAAAGTTTTTCCCGGCGATCCGGGCGTTTCCCTTTTATTTTAGCGGAACCCAGGTGAAAATGCAATCGTTCCAGCGCCCCTGCTTGTTCAGGGGAGGGCCGCGTCAAATACTGAGCCAAATCGTTCAGACCCGGTCCTCCCCTGAGGAAACAGCGCGTTTCCCCAGCATCCCGGCAAAAAGAGAAGAGAAGAAGAAAGAAAGGATCAATGAAAAATGGAACTACTAAGAAAATGGACCCGCATCAGTCTGATCAAACGCATTCTGGCGGGCATGCTCCTGGGTATCCTCCTGGGTGTGGCCCTGCCGAAATTCACCGTCATCGGCATCTTAGGCACCCTGTTCGTGGGCGCTTTGAAGGCCCTGGCCCCCCTGCTGGTGTTCTTCATCGTGATCCACGCCCTGGCTCAGCGTCAGAAGGGCGGCAGCACCAACATGGGCTCCGTCATCGCACTCTATCTGGTGGGCACCTTCCTGGCCGCCCTGAGCTCTGTCGTCGCCAGCTTCCTGTTCCCCTCCACCCTGCTGCTGCCCGAGGCTGACGGTGCCACCGCTGCCCCCGGCGGTATCGGCGAGGTGCTGGCCTCCCTGCTGAACAACGCCGTCAGCAACCCCATCGCCTCCCTGTCCAATGCCAACTTCATCGGCATCCTGCTGTGGGCCGTCATCTTCGGTCTGGCCATGAGCCACGCCAGCGAGCCCACCAAAAAGGTCCTGTCTGACCTGGCCGAATGCCTGTCCACCTCCATTCGCTGGGTCATCAACTGCGCCCCCTTCGGCATTATGGGCCTGGTGTACACCACCGTGTCCACCACCGGCTTCAAGGCCTTCGCCTCCTACGCCCATCTGATCCTGGTACTGGTGGGCTGCATGTTCTTCATCGCCCTCATCGTCAACCCCATCATCGTCTTCCTGTGCGTGCGGAGAAATCCCTATCCCCTGGTGCTGCGCTGTCTGCGTGAGAGCGGCGTGATGGCCTTCTTCACCCGCAGCTCCGCCGCCAACATCCCTGTGAACATGGCCCTGTGCGAGAAGCTGCACCTGGACGAGAGCAAATACTCCGTCTCCATCCCCCTGGGCGCCACCATCAACATGGCCGGCGCCGCCATCACCATCTCCGTGCTCACCCTGGCCGCCACCAACACCCTGGGCATCCCTGTGGACTTCCCCACCGCCTTCCTGCTCAGCCTGGTGTCCTCCCTGTCCGCCTGCGGCGCTTCCGGCGTGGCCGGCGGCTCCCTGCTGCTGATCCCCCTGGCCTGCAGCCTGTTCGGCATCCCCAACGACATCGCCATGCAGGTGGTGGGCGTGGGCTTCATCATCGGCGTGATCCAGGACTCCTGCGAGACCGCCCTGAACTCCTCCTCCGACGTGCTGTTCACCGCCGCCGCCGAGTATCGCGCCCGCCGCAAGGCCGGGGTGGACATGCAGTATGACCTGAAGGGCTAAGCGTTAAAACCCGCCCGCTGGTGTTAAGAAAGCGTCAATCAAACTCTTTGATTTTCCACCGGTTTGATTGGCTTTGTGGAACTTCTCTCCGGTATTTTGCGGGAAGAGGCCGTTCATTCGGCCTCTTCCCGCTTTTTTGTCCACTTTTCCACCTGAGATTTCTTAACACTCCCCAACCTTTCGCTTTGACCGGCGGCTTTTTCTCCCGTATAATAGATAACAAGAATCGAACTGTTTAAGGGGAGGTCCGCTTTGCATTTCAATCATCAGCTTATGGAAAAGATCCAGGAGTCTATGGCCTCGGTGCTGCCCATCACTGCCATTGTCCTGCTGCTGTCTATCACCGTGGCTCCGCTGGACAGCGCCGTTTTGGTGCTGTTTCTCTTCGGCGCAGTGCTGCTGGTCGGCGGGATGGGGCTGTTCACCATGGGAGTGGACATGTCCATGATCCCCATGGGCGAGGTCGTGGGCGTGACCATGAGCCGCAGCAAATTCTTTCTGCTGCCCGTGGTGGGCTATTTCCTCCTGGGCGTGCTTTCCACCGTGGCCGAGCCTGACCTCCAGGTGCTGGCCGAGCAGGTGCCCGCCATCGACAATCTGGTGCTCATCCTCACCGTGGCGGTGGGCGTTGGCTTCTTCCTGGTGGTGGCCGCCCTGCGCATCCGCCTGGCCATCCCCCTGCGGCGGCTGCTGCTGATGTTCTACTGCGTGGTCTTTTTGCTGGCCGCCCTGGCTCCGGGGGACTTTATCCCCGTGTCCTTCGATTCCGGCGGCGTGACCACCGGGCCCATCACCGTGCCCTTTATCATGGCCCTTGGCCTGGGCATCGCCTCCACCCGAAGCGATGCCAACTCCGCCAGCGACAGCTTCGGCCTCATCTCCCTGTGCTCCATCGGCCCCATTCTGGCGGTGCTGCTGCTGGGCATCTGCTATCGCCCTGAGTCGGCGGGCTACTCCATGACCCAGCTGCCCGAGCTTGCCACCACGGCGGATGCCGCCCGGTGCTTCCGGGATGCCTTCCCCGGCTATTTCAAAGAGGTGGCCGCCGCCCTGGCCCCCATCGCCGGGGTGTTCGTCCTGTTCCAGGCCGTCACCCGGCATTTTCAATCCAACCAGCTGCTGCGTATCGGCGCGGGCCTGCTGTATACTTATCTCGGCCTGGTGCTGTTCCTGTGCGGCGTGAACGTGGGCTTTATGCCAGCCGGTTCCCTGCTGGGGGCCACAGTCGCCCAGGAGAGCACCTCCTGGCTGTTGATCCCCATCGGCATGCTCATCGGCTTTTACATCGTCAAGGCCGAGCCAGCCGTGGCCGTGCTCACCAAGCAGGTGGAGGAGGTCTCCAATGGCTCCATCTCCCAAAAGGCCATGGGCCGGGCCCTGTCCATCGGCGTGTGCCTGTCTGTGGGCCTTGCCATGGTGCGGGTGCTCACCGGGCTGAACATCCTGTGGCTGCTGGTACCCGGCTATGCCGTCTCCCTGGGGCTTTCTTTCTTCGTGCCCGCCATCTTCACCGGCATCGCCTTCGACTCCGGCGGCGTGGCCAGCGGCCCTATGACAGCCACCTTCCTGCTGCCCTTCGCCATGGGGGCCTGTTCCGCCCTGGGGGGCAACATGATGACCGATGCCTTTGGCATCGTGGCCATGGTGGCCATGACGCCCCTGGTGACCATCCAGACCATGGGCCTGTACAGTCAGATCCAGCACGCCCTGGCCCGCCGCCGTCTGCGCTATCGCGTGGACCGGGTGGAGGATGCCGTGGTCTACTTCGATTAAAGGGGGACGACAGATATGGACCAGATGAAGCTCCTCGTCTCCATCGTAGAGCGGGGCCACGGGGTGGCCATGCAGCGGCTCTATGGCAAATATCAGCTTTTTCTCCACCTGCAGTGCGCCGGGCGCGGCACCGCCACCTCAGAGATCATGGACATTCTGGGCCTGGGCTCCACAGAAAAGGACGTGGTGCTCTCTTTCGCCTCTCAGGCCCCCGCCGCCGCCCTGCTCCATGACCTAGACAACGACCTGCGGGGCGGGGTGGACACCTCGGGCATCGTATTCTCCCTGCCTCTGAGCGCCCTGAACGGAATGTCCGCCGCCCTCATCGACTTTAAGGCGGAGGAATGGAAACACGGAAACGGAGGAACCACTATGGAACCCACCACGGAAAACACCCTGATCCTGGCGGTCTGCCGCCGGGGACACACCGATGCCGTGATGGCCACTGCCAAGGCCCACGGGGCCCGGGGCGGCACGGTCATCAAGGGCCGCCTGTCCGGGTCAGAGGACTTAGAACAGGCCTATGGTCTGAATCTGACCCCCGAGCGTGAGGTGGTGGCCATTGTGGTCCCCCGGGACAAGCGCGGCCCCATTATGGACGCGGTGAACACCGCCCACGGCCTGCGGCAGGAGGCCCAGACCATTCTCTGTGCCCTGCCCATCGACCACATTGTCAGACTGGGGTAACCCCCCAGTGTCCTTTCTTCCCCCTTCCACCCGCGGTCCGTGCCGTCCCAACCAGGCGGCGCGGGCCGCGGGCTCTTTTTCGGCTTTCTTCCGCCCCCCCGGCCCTACGTCAGGCTCACCTCCACGGTGCCCTCCCGGGCGACGACGTGGAGGGTGTCCCCCTTCTTCATCCGGCCGGACAACAGCAGGTCGGCGGCGGGGTCCTCCACCAGGCGGGCCACCGCCCGGCGGAGGGGGCGGGCCCCATACTCCCGGCTGCTGCCCTCCCGGGCCAGGAGGGACAGGGCTTCCTCGGCCACATCCAGCTTTACCCCGTGGGCGGCCAGGCGTGCTCCCGTCTCGTCCAGCAGGCGGCGGGCGATGCGGCAAAGCTCGCCCTGCTCCAGGGGTGGAAAGACCAAGGCGGCATCCAGGCGATTGAAAAATTCCGGGGCAAAGGTCCGCCGGGCATCGGCGATGACCTCCCGCTCCAGCTGCTCCCGCTCCGCCGACGGGCCGCTGGCAAAGCCCAGCCGCTGGCCCTGCTCAAACCGCCGGGCCCCCAGGTTGCTGGTCATCACCAAAACGGTATTGCGAAAGTCGGTGCGGCGGCCCATTCCATCGGTGAGCACCCCCTCCTCCATCACTTGGAGGAGGACGGACCACACGTCGTGGTGGGCCTTCTCCAGCTCGTCCAGCAGCACCACCGACCAGGGGTTCCGGCGCACCCGCTCGGTGAGCTGCCCCCCCTCCTCGTGGCCCACATAGCCCGGGGGCGAACCCACCAGGCGGGAGACGGTGTGGGCCTCCCGATATTCAGACATGTCAAAGCGCAGCAGGGCCTCCTCCCGGCCAAACAGGGCCGATGCCAGACTGCGGCACAGCTGGGTCTTGCCCACACCGCTGGGCCCCAGCAGCAGAAAACACCCCACCGGACGGCGGGGGTCCCCCAGCCCCAGGCGGCTGCGGCGGATGGCCCGGGCCACCGTCTCCACCGCCCGATCCTGGCCGATCAAGGTACGGCGCAGGCTGTCCTCCAGCCCGGCCAGGGCCTTTTTATCCGCCTGGTCCGGGGCGGACACGGGCACCCCCGTCCACTGCTCCAGCACCGCCCGGATGTCCCCCTCCCCCACTTTCCTGGCCTGCTGGCCCGCCAGAAAGCGGCGGCGGCCCTCCTCCAGCGCCCGGCGGAAGTCCCCCTCCGCGTCCCGCAGCATGGCCGCCTTTTCAAAGTTCTGCTCCCGAATGGCCAGGGCCATCTGCCGTCCCGCCTGGGCCGCCCGCTCCTCCAGGTTCTTTAGCTCCGGGGGCAGGGTCCGCCCCGAAAGCCGCGCCCGGGCGCAGCCCTCGTCCAGCAGGTCAATGGCCTTGTCCGGCAAAAAGCGCCCCGGCAGATAGCGGATAGACAGGTCCACCGCCGCCGACAGCGCCCCGTCGGTGACGGTGAGATGGTGATAGCTCTCATACCGGCTGCGCAGTCCGCGCAAGATGGCCAGGGCTCCGTCCCGGTCCGGCTCGGCCACGGTGACGGGCTGAAAGCGCCGCTCCAGAGCTGCGTCCTTTTCCACGTGCCGCCGGTACTCGTCCAGGGTGGTGGCCCCGATGACCCGCAGCTCCCCCCGGGCCAGGGCGGGCTTTAGGATGTTGGCCGCGTCGATGGCCCCCTCGGCGCTGCCCGCCCCCACGATGGTGTGCAGCTCGTCGATGAACAGGATGATGTTCCCCGCCCGGCGCACCTCCGCCAGCACATGGCGGAGCTTTTCCTCAAACTCCCCCCGGTATTTGGTCCCCGCCACCATGGCCGCCAGGTCCAATGCGCACACCCGCCGCCCCAGCAGATGGGCGGGCACCGTCCCGTCGGCGATGGCCAGGGCCAGCCCCTCCGCCACGGCGGTCTTACCCACCCCCGGCTCTCCCAGCAGCACCGGGTTGTTCTTGCTCCGCCGGGACAATATCTGAATGACCCGCTCCAGCTCCGCCTCCCGGCCGATCACCGGGTCCAGCTGTCCCTGGGCGGCCATGGCCGTCAGGTCCCGGGAGCACTGGTCCAGCTGCCGGGTATCACCCCCCGGGCGGGTCTCAGGCTCCCGGGGGCGGAATCTTGGGGCGGTCTCCTCACCGCCTAAAGCCGCCGTCACCCGGCGGTATAGGGCGGGGATATCCACGCCGCAGCTGTCCAGCACCCGAAAGGCCCCGCTGTCCGTCTCCCCCAACAGACCCAACAGCAGATGTTCGGCGCTCACCGCCCGCTGGCCCAGGCGGCGGCTCTCCTCCGCCGCCCCCCGGATGGCCTGGCAGCAGTGGGGTGTCAGCCCCTGGCGGGGACACCGGGCTGGCACGCCCACCCCCACCCGCCGGACCACTCCCGCCCGCAGGGTCTTTCGGTCCGCCCCCGCCCGGCGCAGGGCCTGGGCCGCCGGGCTGTATTCCAGACTGGCCAGCCCCAGCAGCAGATGCTCGCTGCCCACATAGCTGTGGCCCAACCGGGCCGCGTTCTCCTGGGCCGAACGGATGGCCCCCAGGGCCGTGGACGTAAAACGACTGTCCGTCATACAACATCACCTCGTCGTAACCTCTGATTTCATCATGCCCTCTTTTCAAAAATTTAATATTTTTGCCATTGCAATTTCTTTGAGATATGGTAGAATACACTTAGATTCTTAGGGAGGTGTATTTCCAATGGCTTATGTTATCAGCGATGCCTGCATCAGCTGCGGTTCCTGCGCGGATGCCTGCCCCGTGGGTGCCATTTCTCAGGGTGACGATCACTATGTGATCAACGGCGACGCTTGTCTGGACTGCGGTTCCTGCGCGGATACCTGCCCCATGAGCGCCATTTCTCAGGGCTAATTACTTAAAAAACAGCGCCCGGTATGCAGGGCGCTGTTTTTTATATCTGTTAATATAATATTAAATATTATATTTCATCGTTTTTGATATTGATTTTTCTCAAAGAAACGGTTATACTATGGTCACAATAAAAGCTGACATCATATCCGGCATGTTGAAAGGAGCGTTTTTTATGCGCAGCAACGCCGTTTCTCTCCCCTCTTCCTCCATTCAGAACCTCCCAGACTTCACCCTCCCCTCCCGACCCCGCCGCAAAAAGGAGGTCCGGGACCCCTATGACGGGCTGCGGCCCTGGTCGGCCATCACCCACGGCATTGGAGCCGTCCTCTCCGCTGTGGGCACTGTGGCCCTGCTGCTGCGCTCCGCCTCTTTGGGCAGCGCCCTGGACTTCTGGGTCTTTCTCGTCTATGGCCTGTCCATGACGGGGCTGTACACCGCCAGCACGCTCTATCACTGCGTGAGCACCTCGGTGGCCGGGCGCATCGCCCTGCGAAAGTATGACCACTGCTCCATCTATCTGCTCATCGCCGGCAGCTATACCCCCGTGTGTCTGCTGGGCCTGAGAGACAGCGGCGGAGCCATCCTGCTGGCGGTTGTGTGGGCAGTGGGTCTGCTGGGCATGATTTTGACCATCGCCAAACTGTCCATCCCCCGGTGGCTCACCAGCGCCATCTATCTGTTCATGGGCTGGCTGGCCATCTTCGCCATCGTCCCCCTGCACCGCTCACTGCCCGCCGCCGGTTTTGCCTGGCTGCTGGCCGGGGGACTTCTGTACACCGTGGGCGGCGTGCTCTATGCCGCCAAGTGGCCCGGCCGGAACAACCCCCGCTTCGGCTGCCACGAAATTTTCCACCTGTTCATCCTGCTGGGCAGCATCGCCCATTTTGTGATGATGTACACGGTGATTGCCTTTCTGTAACGCTATAACGGCATAAAAACAGCGCTCTGATCTGCTCAGAGCGCTGTTTTTTGTATTCAAAGCGCCGTCAGCTTCTTCAGCGGCTCCACCTCCCGGCGGAACACCCGACGGAGGAACAGGGCGCTGAGGGTAACAGCAAACAGCTCCGCGATGGGAAAGGCCCACCACACCGCATCCAGCCCCCGGACCCTGGAGAGGACAAAGGCCACCGGCAGCAGCACCACCAGCTGACGGATGACAGACACCGCCAGACTGAGCACCCCGTGGCCCAGGGCCTGGAACACAGAGGAGCAGACCACGCTGAACCCGGCCAACAGGAAGCTGATGGAGATGATACGCAGGGCGGGGACACCGATGGTCAGCATGTCGCTGCCTGAATCTTCCGCCATGAACATCTTCAGAAATACATCGGGGATCAGCTGGAAGGCCAGCAGCCCCAGCAGCATGATGCCAACGGCATACATCACACTGAGCTTGATGGTCTTCACGATGCGCTCCGGCTTCCGGGCCCCATAGTTATAGGCGATGATGGGCACCATACCATTATTCAGGCCGAACACGGGCATGAAGATGAAGGACTGCAGCTTAAAATATACACCGAACACCGCCGTTGCTGTGGCGGTGAAGGCGATGAGGATCTGGTTCATGCCGAACACCATCACCG
>QWCK01004768.1_pt1 | contig 12995 bp, 8 predicted proteins | sample 1972571 | NCBI WGS metagenome assembly QWCK01 (sample SAMN09866710, study PRJNA288562) | Human gut metagenome isolate term2_stool, whole genome shotgun sequencing... | isolation source: gut | host: Homo sapiens | place: USA: California
TAAGAGCTGAAATTATAAGATTGGGTAGGCTTTGTCAAGGTGCTAAGAAGACAACAGGGCAACACCCTGGTGGAATGGTTATAGTACCACAAGGAAATTCTATCTATGAATTTTGTCCTGTACAAAGACCAGCCAATGATGAAACAAGTGAATCTACAACAACCCATTATGATTATCACGTAATGGATGAACAGTTAGTAAAACTTGATATACTAGGGCATGATGACCCTACGACTATAAAACTTTTACAAGAATATACTAATATGGAAATTAAAGATATTCCACTTGCTGATAAGGAAACTTTAAAAATCTTTTCGTCAACAGAATCTTTGGGAGTAACTCCTGAACAGATAGGAACAGAAATAGGAACTTATGGAATACCAGAATTTGGTACAGGTTTTGTAAGACAAATGCTTATAGACACAAGACCTACGACCTTTGCAGAGCTTGTAAGAATATCAGGGCTTTCACATGGTACAAATGTTTGGCTTAATAATGCACAAGAATTTGTAAGAAATGGACAAGCAACTCTTTCACAAATAATAACAGTGAGAGATGATATTATGAACTATTTAATAGATCAAGGTTTGGATAACAGTGATGCTTTTAAAATAATGGAATTTGTAAGAAAAGGTAAACCTAAAAAAGAGCCAGAAAATTGGGAAAAATATTCTGCTATGATGAAGGAAAAGAATGTTCCTGATTGGTATATAGAATCTTGTAGAAGAATAGAATATATGTTCCCTAAGGGGCATGCTGTTGCTTATGTTATGATGGCAATGAGAATAGCATATTTTAAAGTTCATCAACCACTTGCATTTTATGCAGCTTTCCTATCAAGAAAAGCAGATGATTTTGATATGGAATTTATGAGTAGAGGAATTCTTGCTAAACAAAAATTAGAAGAATTATCCAAAGAACCAAAATTAGATCCTAAGAAAAAAAATGAACAAGCTATATGTGAAATTGTAGTAGAAATGGAAGCAAGAGGTATAGAGCTTTTACCTGTTGATATATATTTATCAGATGGTAAAAAATTTACAATAGAAGATAGTAAAATTAGAATACCTTTAATTGGAATAAATGGACTAGGAGGGGCAGTTATTGATGCCATAGTTAAAGAAAGAGAAGAAGGAAAGTTTATTTCAGTTGAAGACTTAAAAAGAAGAACAAAAATGCAGCAACCTGTTGTAGACAAATTAAAAAATATTGGAGCAATTTCAAGTTTGAGTGAAACGAATCAAATTTCTTTATTTTAAAGGAGGAGTAAGTTGAAAAAATTATTAAGTAAAATAGTATTATTTATAATACTATCACTGACAGCATTTTCATATAATTTTCCAATAGATGATCCCTATTCAGCAACAATTATAGGAAGTGCAACAATGATGACACCAGGAGTTAGTGAGAATATACCATTAAAAGTATATGAAATACAAATAAAAGATAAAAAAGATATTCCTGATGTATTTTTGTATGCAAGTAAGTTTAAATTTTCTTTTAGTAAACAAAAGAATAAAAAAGCACCTTTAATCTTTGTTTTAGCAGGAACAGGTTCAGACTATAATACAACAAGGGTTAAATTTATGCAAAGAATATTTCATGATGCAGGCTATCATACAATAGCAATAAGCTCTCAAATGAGTCAACAGTTTATGATTTCTGCTTCTTCTAATTCTGTACCAGGTTTACTTTTAGAAGATAATAAGGATATCTATAAGGCAATGAAACTTGCTTATAATAAAATTAAGGATCAAGTGGAGGTTACAGATTTCTATATAATGGGGTATAGTTTAGGTGGAAGTAATGCAGCTGTTTTATCTTATATAGATGAAAAAGAAAAGGTTTTTAATTTTAAAAGAGTATTTATGGTGAATCCACCTGTTAACTTATATAATTCAGCAGTAAAATTAGATAAATATTTAGATGATTACACTGGTGGTAAAACAGAAAGTATAGAAAAATTGTTAAATACAACCTTGGCAAAAGTCAAAGGTGGATTGACAAGTGAATATGCAAATATAGGTGCTGACACTATTTATAATATAGTAAAAGGGGATATTTTATCTGATGCAGAAAAAGAAGCATATATAGGTTTAGCTTTTAGATTAGCTTCAACAGATTTGAATTTTATTTCAGATTTTATGACTAGAAGCCATGTGTATACAAAAAATCCAGAGAAAGTAGATAAATATACAAATATGAAAGAATATTTTAAAGCAGTAAATTTTGCAACTTTTGAAGATTATGTTAATAAAATAGGATTTCCATATTATAAAAAACATAATAAAGATTATTCTATTGAAGATTTAAAAAGAGAAGCAAGTTTAAAGGTTATAGAAGATTATCTTAGAACTTCACCTAAAATTGCAGCAGTAACAAATGCAGATGAGCTAATTTTAAATGAAAAAGATTTTGCTTTTTTAAAAGATGTGTTTAAAGATAGATTGGTTATTTATCCTAAGGGAGGGCATTGTGGTAATATGTTTTATAAAGAAAATGTAGATGTTATGTTAAAATTTCTAAATGAGGGGGTTTTAAAATATGAAAATTAAAAATTTATTATTGTTTAGTATTTTAAGCCTTAGTTTAGTTTCTTGTAGTAATACAAATGAAATACAATCTTCTAATACAGACTATGAAGAAGCTAACAATGTTATATATGCTAATCCTGGTGAAAGTAATTTTATTGCTGATGAACCTGATCCATGGGAATCATTTAACAAAAGAATGTATCAATTTAACTATCAAATAGAAAGATTAGTGATAACCCCTATTATCAACACATATAAGTTTATTACTCCTGATTTTGTTGAAGATAGAGTGAGCAATTTTTTTAAAAATGCAAAAGTATTAAATACCATGGCTAATTCTGCTTTTCAATTCAAAGGAAGAAAATCTATGAGAGCCTTAGGAAGATTTACCATTAATACAGTATTAGGTTTAGGAGGTCTCTTTGATGTGGCTTCAAAAATGGGAATGCCAAAACCTTATGAAGATTTTGGGTTGACACTTGCACATTATGGAGTAGGTAGAGGACCCTATTTAATATTACCAATTTTAGGACCTACATATTTAAGAGATGCTTTTGGAATGGGTGTTGATAGTGCTATGGCAGGAAAAACAGATATATATAAAAGAATGGATTTATTTAATTCGTCAAATGTTGGTTTAACTGCATTAAGGGGAATAGATATGAGAAAAAATATTGATTTCCAATATCATCAAACAAATTCTCCATTTGAATATGAATATGTAAGATTTTTATATAGCAAATATAGAGGAATACAAGAAGCAGCAAGTAAACAATAAATATATAGAAAATTTGTATTGGCTACTTGTCAGCCTATAATGTTTCAAGAGCTCCACAAAGGCTCTTTCAACATTATAGGACGTCGCAGTAGCCTAAAAATAATATTTTCATATAGTATCTATAAAAATAGTGGAGGTAAGAAATGGATTTAAAAGAAAAAGTATTGGAATACAAAGATGAAGTTGTAAAAGAAATTCAAAATGCAGTTAGAGTAAAAAGTGTTAAAGAAGCACCATTACCTGGAATGCCTTTTGGAGAAGGACCAGCAAAAGCACTTGATCATTTTATGAACTTAGCAAAAAAATTAGGTTTTAAGGCAGAAAAATTTGATAATTATGCAATGCACATAGATATGGGAGAAGGAAAAGAAACATTGGGAATACTTGCCCATGTTGATGTAGTTCCAGAAGGAGATAATTGGACTTATCCTCCATATTCAGGAACAATAGCAGATGGAAAAATTTATGGTAGAGGAACATTAGATGATAAAGGACCTGCTATAATTTCACTATTTGCTATGAAAGCAATAGCAGATTCAGGGATAAAATTAAATAAAAAAATTAGAATGATATTAGGAGCAGATGAAGAAAGCGGAAGTGCCTGTTTAAAATATTATTTTGGAGAATTAAAAATGCCTTATCCTGATATTGCATTTACACCAGACTCAAGTTTCCCAGTAACTTATGCAGAAAAAGGAAGCGTAAGAGTTAAAATAAAGAAAAAATTTAGTACTTTAAAAGATGTAGTAATAAAAGGTGGAAATGCTTTTAACTCTGTTCCAAATGAAGCCAATGGAGTAATTCCTGTTGATATGCTTGGAGAAGTTAAAAATAAAAATAAAGTTGAATTTGTAAAAGAAGGAAATGTGTATAAGATATTTTCAGCAGGTATTCCAGCACATGGTGCTCATCCTGAAAAGGGATATAATGCAATATCAGCATTATTTGAAGTTTTAAAAGATATTGAAGTTAAAAATGAAGAATTAAAAGGTTTAGTTGAATTCTTTGATAAATTTATAAAGATGGAAACTGATGGTAAATCTTTTGGTGTTAAATGCACAGATGGAGAAACAGGGGATTTAACTTTAAATTTAGGAAAAATAAATTTAGAAAATAATGAACTTGAAATCTGGATAGATATGAGAGTACCTGTTAAAGTTAAAAATGAGCAAATAATAGAAACTATTAAGAAAAATACAGAAGACTATGGTTATGAATTTTTATTACATTCAAATACTCAACCTTTATATGTTGCAAAAGATAGTTTCTTAGTTTCAACTTTAATGAATATTTATAAAGAATTGACAGGAGATAATGCTGCACAACCAGTAGCAATAGGTGGAGGAACTTATGCTAAGTATGCTAAAAATGCTGTTGCTTTTGGTGCTTTACTTCCAGATCAAGAAGACAGAATGCACCAAAGAGATGAATATTTAGAAATATCAAAAATTGATAAACTTCTTCAAATATATGTAGAAGCAATTTATAGATTAGCAAAATAGTTAGGAGAAATTATGTGGAAAAAATTAACAGTAGAATCTAAAAGTTCTATTGATGAGTATACCAAGAATAGATTTGAAATATGTGATTTAAGTTTTTCTAATTTATTATTATGGAGTATTGGAGAAAATACAGAATATGAAATAGAAAACGATGTTTTAACTATAAGAAGTATTTATATGGGAGAGTTATATTACTATATGCCTATCCCTAAAAAAGATACCCCTGAGAATATAGAAAAAATGAAAGAAAAAATAAGAGAGATTTTAAAAGAGAATGCAGCTATACACTATTTTACAGAATATTGGTATGAAAAATTAAAAGATGATTTTAATTTACAAGAAAAGAGAGATTATGAAGACTATATTTATTCCTATGAAAGTCTATCAACTTTAAAAGGTAGACATTATGCTAAAAAGAAAAATAGAGTGTCTAATTTTAAAAAAAGTTACGAATATTCTTATGAAAGTATTAATGAAGATAATATCAATGAAGTGATAGATTTTCAGGAAAAATGGTATAAAATTCATTCAGAATCTGGTGAAGAAATTTTAAAAAATGAAAATGAAGGAATACTAAACCTTTTAAAGAATTTTGATAAATTAGATTTAAAAGGTGGATTTTTAAAAATTAATAATCAAATTATTGCTTATAGTTTAGGAGAGGCATTAACTGATAAGATGGTATTAATTCATACAGAAAAAGCCTTGATTGACTATATAGGAAGTTATCAAGCAATAAATATGATATTTTTACAAGAGGAATGGCAAGGCTATGAATTAGTAAATAGAGAAGATGACTTTGGTGATGAAGGTTTAAGAGAAGCTAAAATGTCTTATAAACCTCTTTATTTGCAAAAGAAATATAGTATTGAAAGAAATAGCTAGTGTAAAAGTTAAACTTTAATATAATAACAGAAAAGATTATAGGAGATATAATGTATTTAAAAATTATATTACAACTTATTGGTGGCTTGGGTTTGTTTCTATATGGTATGGAACATATGTCAACAAGTATGCAAAAAATTGCAGGACCAAAACTAAAAAGGATTCTAGCTTCTTTAACTAACAATAGATTTTTAGGAATTTTAGTTGGAATTATTATAACAGCTTTGGTACAATCATCATCTGTTAGTACAGTTATGACTATTGGTTTTGTTAATGCTTCTCTTTTAACTTTAAAACAGGCTTTGGGAGTTATTTTAGGAGCTAATATAGGAACGACTATAACTGGTTGGTTATTAGCACTAAACATAGGTAAATATGGACTTCCAATAGTTGGGTTAGCTTCAATTTTATTTATGTTTATGAAAAAAGAGAAAGCTAGAACAAAATTAAGTGCAATAATTGGAGTTGGATTAATATTTTTTGGTTTACAACTTATGAGCCAAGCTCTTAGCCCTTTAAAAGATATGCCAGAATTTATTGAAATGTTTAAGATGTTCAAGGTTGACTCATACTTTGGTTTACTTAAAGTAGCAGCAACTGGTGCAATTATAACAGCTTTAATTCAGTCCTCAGCAGCAACTATTGGGATAACAATAGCACTTGCAACACAAGGGCTTATTGATTATCAAGCAGCAGTTGCTTTGGTCTTAGGAGAAAATGTTGGGACAACAATAACAGCTTTACTAGCTTCAATAGGGGCAAAGCCAAATGCAAAAAGAGCAGCTTATGCACATACATTGATTAATTTAATAGGTGTTATTTGGGTAACTTCTATATTTAGAATTTATTTACATTTTTTAAATCTTTTTGTTGATCCAATAAATCATATGGGAGCAGCAATAGCTGCAGCACATACAATTTTTAATATAAGTAATGTTATAATTTTAACTCCTTTTGTAAGTCTATTAGATAAGTTCTTATTGTTTGCAGTAAAAGATACAGGAGAAGATGAAGTGAGAGTAACTAAATTGGCTTCATTAAAAATGACTTTGCCTAGTGTAATAATAGAGCAAACTAAAATAGAAGTAAGTTCTATGGTAACAATGATAGAAGATGTGTTTTTAAAACTAGAAGAATCTTTAAAAGAAAAAGATAAAATTGCTAAATATAATGATAGTATAATTGAAGCAGAAGATAAACTTGATTTATATGAAAAAGAAATTTATGATTCAAACTTTTCTTTATTAAGTAAATCTTTAAGCAAAGAATTAATTGAAGATACTAGAATGAATCTATTGACTTGTGATGAATATGAAACTATTGGGGATTATCAGAATAGAATAGCTAATAGACTTTATATGCTTTATGAAAATTCTATTGAACTTGATGAAACAAGAGCAAAGATGATATTTAAACTTCATTCTCTAACAGTTGAATTATTTAATGATATAAGTAGAGCAGCAAGAACAGGTGAAAAAGAACTATATCCAATAGGTATAAAAAAATATCAGATCTTAAAAACTTATTATAAAGAAGTAAAAAGAGAACATTTTTCTAGATCTGAAAATATTCCTGCAAGATTGAATACAGGTTACTTAGATATAATAAATTACTATAAAAGAATAGCAGACCATATTTACAATATTATTGAATATGTTATGAAAATATAATCTGAATATTGCTTATAATATTGAGGGAATTGGAGATTGGTTATTTAGCCAAAGTAAGAATAAGAAATAATTAAAAATTTTATTAGTAATTAATTTAGAGTAAGAGAGTCTTTTTAGAAAACATTAAAAAGATTCTCTTTTTTAGTTGACAAGTAAAAAAAATTATGGTATATATTATTTGAAATTATTAGCCATTAAAGTATAAGAGTGCTAAAGGAGGAAATAAAAATGAAAAAGGAAGAAAAGATTTTTAAAGCAGAAACTAAGGAACTGCTTAATCTTATGATACATTCAATTTACACAAATAAGGAAATATTTTTAAGGGAATTAATATCTAATGCAAATGATGCTATTGATAAGTTAAAATTCAAATCACTGACAGATACTGATATTTTAAAAGGTGATGATAAATTTAAAATAAATATCAGTGTGGATAAGGATAATAGAACTTTAACTATAAGTGATAATGGTATAGGAATGACTTATGAAGAAGTTGATGATAACATTGGGACTATTGCAAAGTCTGGTTCAAAATTATTTAAAGAACAATTAGAAGAAGCTAAAAAAGGGGATATAGATATTATAGGGCAGTTTGGAGTAGGTTTTTATTCAGGTTTTATTGTAGCTGATAAAATTACTTTAGAAACTAAATCACCTTATTCAGAAAATGGTGTAAAATGGATTTCTAGTGGAGATGGAAATTATGAAATAGAAGAAGTTTCTAAGCAAGACAGAGGAACTAAGATAACACTTCACCTAAAAGATGGAGATGAATATAATGAGTTTTTAGAAGATTGGAAAATAAAAGAATTAGTAAAAAAATATTCTAACTATATAAGATATGAAATTTACTTTGGAGATGAAGTTATAAATTCAACTAAACCAATTTGGAAAAAAGATAAGAAAGAATTGAAAGATGAAGATTATAATGAATTCTATAAGGCAACTTTCCATGATTGGAATGACCCCTTATTACATATAAATTTAAAAGTACAAGGTAATATTGAATATAATGCACTATTATTTATACCTAAAAAATTACCTTTTGATTATTATACTAAAAATTTTAAAAGAGGTTTACAACTTTACACTAAAAATGTATTTATTATGGAAAAGTGCGAAGATTTAATACCTGAATATTTTAATTTTATCTCTGGACTTGTAGATTGTGATAGCCTATCACTTAATATTTCAAGAGAAATATTACAACAAAATGCTGAATTACAAGTAATTTCTAAAAACTTAGAAAAGAAAATTATTTCTGAGTTAGAAAAAATATTAAAAAATGATAGAGAAAAATATATTGAATTCTGGAAAGAGTTTGGTAGAAGCATAAAAGCTGGTGTCCAAGATATGTTTGGTATGAATAAGGAAAAATTACAAGACTTATTAATATTTGTATCTTCTTATGATGATAAATACACTACATTAAAAGAATATGTGGATAGAATGGGAGATAATAAAGAAATCCTTTATGTTCCAGCTGAAAGTATAGATGCAGTAAAATCTTTGCCAAAAATGGAAAAATTAAAAGAACAAGGTAGAGAAGTTTTAATTTTAACAGATAAAATAGATGAGTTCACTTTGATGGCTATGAGAGATTATTCAGGTAAAGAATTTAAGTCTATAAATAGTTCAGATTTTAAATTCTCTGATGATAAACAAAAAGAAGAAGAAGTTAAAAAGATTGCTGATGAAAATAAAGAATTGATTGAAAAAGCAAAAGAATTTTTAAAAGATAAAGTTAGTGAAGTTGAATTAAGTAACAATATAGGAAATTCTGCTTCATCACTTCTTTCAAAAGGAGGGCTTAGTTTAGAAATGGAAAAAACTTTATCTGAAATGACAAATAATAATGATGCTCCAAAAGCAAAAAAAATATTAGCAATAAATCCTGAACATGCATTATTTAATAAGTTAAAAAATTCAGTTAATACAGAAGACTTTAATAAATTACTAGATGTGTTGTATAATCAAGCTCTACTTTTAGAAGGATTTAATGTTGAAAATCCTGCTGAATTTATAAAAAATCTTAATAGCTTAATAAAATAGTTCATTATATTTCAGACTTTTGAAATAATAAATCAAAATTTTTTTTGAAATAAAATTATATAAATTTTTTATTAACATATACAACTACTTGACAGCCTATAATGTTTCAAGAGCTCTACAAAGGCTCTTTCAACATTATAGGACGTCGCAGTAGTTTTATTTTAAAGTTATTTAAGTATGCTTTCAAGAAAAATTATTTAATTTAGAAATCAGGCTAGTAACGGACTATTTTTATTGATACTTTAATTATCTTTTTTGATATAAATTCAAGCAATTTAAGAAAATTGAAAAATATCCATTTAAAAAATAGAAAAAATATGGTAAAGTATAAGTGAAAAGATTTTAATTGGCGAATTTAAAATATTAAGTAACTTAAAAATAAGGAGTGAGAAAATGAACGAAAAATTAGAAAAAATGAGAAATGGAAAAGGATTTATTGCTGCACTTGACCAAAGTGGAGGAAGCACACCAAAAGCATTAAAATTATATGGTATAAATGAAAATGAATATTCAAATGATAAAGAAATGTTTGATTTAATCCATAAAATGAGAACTAGAATTATTAAAAGTCCTGCTTTCAATGATACAAAAATTTTAGGAGCTATCTTATTTGAACAAACTATGGATAGCAAGATTGATGGAAAGTACACAGCAGATTTTCTATGGGAAGAAAAGAAAATATTACCTTTCTTAAAAATAGATAAAGGTCTTAATGATTTAGATGCTGATGGTGTTCAAACAATGAAACCAAATCCAACTTTACCAGAACTTTTAAAAAGAGCTAATGAAAGACATATATTTGGAACTAAAATGCGTTCTGTTATCAAAAAAGCATCTCCTGCTGGAATAGCAAGAGTTGTTGAACAACAATTTGAAATTGCTAATCAAGTAGTTGCTGCTGGGCTTATTCCTATAATAGAACCAGAAGTAGATATTAACAATGTAGATAAAGTTCAATGTGAAGAAATATTAAGAGATGAAATTAGAAAACATCTTAATGCTTTACCAGAAACTTCAAATGTAATGTTAAAATTAACTTTACCAACAGTTGAGAATTTTTATGAAGAATTTACGAAACATCCAAGAATAGTTAGAGTTGTTGCTTTATCTGGTGGATATTCAAGAGAAAAAGCAAATGATATTCTTTCTAAAAACAAAGGGGTTATTGCAAGTTTTTCAAGAGCATTAACAGAAGGTTTATCAGTTAAACAAACTGATGAAGAATTTAACAAAGCTCTAGCAACTTCTATTGAAGGAATTTATGAAGCTTCTGTAAAATAATTAGAATAATAAAATTGAAAAGTAGTTCAAAATTTCTATTAATTTAGGGTTTTGAACTATTTTTATATATTTATTTTTAAAATAAAAAAAGTTACTATTAAAACTAATGGTAACCCAGATATTTATGTATTTTGGTTGACTTTTGACCCTGTCAAAACCTGTCAAAATAATTTTTAGAGTATCGCAACTACTCATAAAATCAAATGTTTATGGCGGTGAGAGAGGGATTTGAACTGTCTCAAGAAATGAAAAATTGGGCAATTAAAAATATTAAAAATATTTAGACAATTTATCCCATTAACACAAGATTTAAACTAATTAATTTTAATAATATATATTTTAATAAAAAATCCTAATTGTTAGGATTTTTTTATTTACTAGTAATAAAAAAATCTATATTTTTAAAAATTTTAAGAGAAAATCTTTAAGAAATCTTTAAGAAATCTTTAAGAGATAATCTAAATCTAAGAAACATTTTAAATCTCAAAAAATCTAAAAATATAGAATTTTTATCTAACATCTATATTATATAAGATTTTCTCTTAAAAATCAAATAAATATTATATTTTAGGAGGAATTTTTATGGCAATTATTAAAATTATTAAAAGGAATTGTCCTTATGTAACTATTGATAAAACTGGTATAGATGATCCTAATTTATCATGGGCAGCTACTGGATTGCTAACTTACTTAATTGGTAGACCAGGTAATTGGAAAATTAATATAACTCATTTATCTTCAGTAAAAACTTGTAAAGAAACTGCAACAAAATCTGCTTTGAAAGAATTGAGAGAAGCTAACTACTGTCATTATTTTGTGGTGAGAAAAAATGGAAAAATTTCAGAAACATTTTATCTTGTTTTTGAAGTTCCTACTAATTATGAAGAAGTTTTAGAAAATTATATAGATTTAAAAGATGGAGAAACTATTTTATATCAGCCAGTGAAAATTAATGAAAATAAAACTAAGAAAAAAATACCACAAGTTGAAAATCAACTTATGGAAAAAAATATTGAAATTAAAGAAGTTTTACCACAAGTTGAAAATCCACTAGTGGAAAATCTTGTAGTAGAAAATCAAGGACTACTAATAAAAGATACTACTAATAAAAAAAATACTAATAATAAAACTACTACTAATGAAGACAAAAAGAGTAGTAGTCTTTCTGAAGAAAATGATTTAGAAAAAAAAGAGATAAATAATGTTTTAAAAAAATATAGTTTAAGTAAAGCAACTAGAAAGAATATTTTAAAATTATATTTTAAAAATTTAATAGATAAAAATAGGATTTTAGAAGTTCTTAAAGTATCAAAAGAAAAAGAATGGGGAGAAGGTGCTATATATAAAGCTCTTAAAGAAAATTGGAGTATTTCTGAAAAAAATATATCTATTGTTACTGAAGATAAGATGAGAACAAAATTAAAAAATTTAACTAATTTTTATATTAATATCTATGAAATGACAAATAGTTCTGATAGTTCAAGAAAGAAGCTTATAGAAGAATTTAATAAAATTGATGGTTTTGAAGTATTAAAAAACGAATATTTAAAGAAATTTAATGATTTTATTGATAGTAAAAAAAATAATCTTAAAAATGATAAAGAAAATAATTTTAAAAATTTAAGTTTATCAATAGAAAGATTTTTAAATTTAGATTCAGAAATGCAAGAAGAAATAACAAAAAAAGCTGAGATGAATTTTAAGGGTTCTCTTGAAATTTTGAAACAATTTAAAAATATCTCAAATACAATTTATCTTAAAATGATTTGGAGTGAAATCTTGAAGACTATTGATAATGAATATCCAAATATAGATATAGTTGGTGCAAGTAGAGGTGTTAAATAATGAAGTACACACTTTATATTGGAACAAATAAATATTCTTTAAGTACTGAAGATGATATTCTTAAACTTTCTCCTGGTAATTTTGAATGTAATCATAAAATTTTTATTGGAAATAAAGATAGCTTGAAGTCTGTTCAAGTAGCTTATAAGAAATTATTTCAAAAAGCTGTTGAAAAATATAATAAAAATAACCCTAAAAAAGAAATAAAGAGTTATTTTTGTAAAATTAATGAAAGTAAAAAACAAGCATTAGCAACTGGTATTCTTATAAAAATTAACGAGAAGAATTACAAAAATTTATCTGAAGAAAAAGTAATTGAGTTATTTTTAAACCAGGTAAAAGTAATAAAGAAATTATTAAAAAATTTTTATATAGTCTCAGCTGCACTATACTTTGAAAACTCTCTCACATTAAGAGTAATTGGAGTTCCATATGCTAAGGATAAATC
>QWCK01004772.1_pt1 | contig 12979 bp, 10 predicted proteins | sample 1972571 | NCBI WGS metagenome assembly QWCK01 (sample SAMN09866710, study PRJNA288562) | Human gut metagenome isolate term2_stool, whole genome shotgun sequencing... | isolation source: gut | host: Homo sapiens | place: USA: California
ATTAAAGTCACATTCAAAAGATAAAATTATTTTTATATCTACCCATGATTTTGAATTTGCAAGTTTAATTTGCAATCGTGTATTGGATTTAGAAAAAATAAGATATGTCTAACTTGATATGTTAATGAAATTATAAAAAATATTCACATTAATAAGCAGATAATTTAATTGTTTTATTATAGTTAACTAATAATTGTTCAGTATTACACTTTAAAATTATTAAGGCAAAGAATGTGGTAGACATATGAGTTTTCGATGTGACAGTAGACAAAAGAAGAATTCTGATAAAATATACAAGTGCAAAAGTTATTATTGTAATTTATGTAAAGATGAGAAAACACCAAACAATATCAGAGAGAAAGATATTATTGAACTCATAAAACCCAAATTAAAAGATTTTAAGATTCAAAACACATTAAATGAAGAGAAAGTTATAGAACACAAGAATGTGAAAGAAGAGATTCTAAAGGAAATATCCATTTTAAAGGCTCGACACTACCGCGGCGTAAACGACTGGCACAATCCGCATTGGTTATGCAGGATGTGAACCACCAACTTTTCAGCGATACTGTGGCGGGGGAAGTCGTGCTCGGGCAAAAGACGATCGACGAGGAAAAGCGTGAACAAATATTGGATCGCTTAAACCTTTTGGATAAGAAGGAGCGCCATCCCATGAGTTTGTCCGGCGGCGAAAAGCAAAGGGTCGCCATCGCTTCGGTTTTATTAAGTGATCGGGAAATTATCGGCTTTGACGAGCCGACAAGTGGAATGGATTACGAAAACATGGTCAGCATTTCGGGACTTACGCGGTCGTTGGCAAAGGATGGAAGAATTTTAATCGTCGTTTCCCATGATACGGAATTTTTAAATCGTACGGCAGATGAGATCATCGACATGCGTTCTTTCGGAATTCAAAAGAACTGAACTAAAAAAGCAGGTTGACTTTAGGGTCAGCCTGCTTTTTCTATTCTTATTGCATTTTAGCTTTAACGGCGTCGTTGGCCATGTCCTTCGGTAAGAGATAGGCGGAGGGGGCGTCTTTATAAAAGATGTAATAAAAACCGCTGTCCCCGTCCATTACATAGCGAATATCGTCGTAGGTAAAGTTGATGTCGCCGTCGCGCACGCCTTTTTCGTCGACGTTTGCGTGATGGTCGCCGATGGGAAGGTCTTTTTTCATCTTTTTAATAAGCTGTTTGAGTTTTTTCTTCATGGTACGGTTAAAGAAAAACTGATAGATAAAGGGCCATAGGACGAGAACGAGTCCCAGGGGCAATAATCCCTTCAATGCCTTTCCCGTTGCGTAGTAAAAAATGGCGATGGCGATAAACACGAGTATAGGCAGTGCCATTTGAATATACATTGTGCGCTTCGCCGTGGGGTTTTTCTTAAACATGTGCCATTGATAGTGGAAATAATCTTCTTCTGTAATCGTAAATTTTTTCTTCATAATGCCTCCTTCTTTGATTGTACTGAACTTGAGAGGCGGAAACAAGAAGAATAAAAGTCAAAAATAGACAAGTGTCTTCTGCGGTGATAGACTGTTTTTAAATAGAAAGAGCACATGAGAAATACTGTAAAATAGGGTATGGATCTAAAAATATATGAGGAAATGAGGGAAGCTTTTTGGCTTTTGTAGAATTTATCGAATCGACGAAGACCTACGGCAGCGGTGCGGCGAAGACCGTGGCCAATGATCGCATTTCTTTCGCCGTTGAAGAAGGGGAATTTGTCGCCATTGTAGGCCCATCCGGAGCGGGAAAGTCGACGATTTTAAATATTTTAGGGGGCATGGATACCAACGATTCCGGACAGGTGATGGTAGACGGAAAAGACATTGCCGCCATGACGGAGAGGGAACTCACCACCTATCGCCGCTACGATGTGGGTTTCGTGTTTCAGTTTTATAATTTAATTCCCAATTTAACGGCTCTCGAGAATGTGGAGCTCGCCAATGCCATCGTGAACGACGCCATGGATGCGGAGGAGGTTTTAAATCGAGTGGGCCTCGGGGAGAGACAAAATCACTTCCCCTCCCAGCTTTCCGGCGGTGAGCAGCAAAGGGTGGCCATCGCCCGCGCCCTCGGGAAAAATCCGAAGCTTTTGCTTTGCGACGAGCCCACCGGCGCTCTGGACTACAAGACCGGGAAGCGTGTGCTTAACATTTTGGAGGAAAGTTCCAGAAAACACGGCCGCACCGTGATCGTCATTACCCATAACCGGGCCATCGCCGAAGCGGCGGATCGGGTTATCGAAATTAACGACGCCAAGGTGCGGGATATTTATATCAATGAGTATCCCAAGACCATAGATGAAATTGAGTGGTAATATGACGCCGAGACAAAAAGATTTTATACGGGAAATTACGGGCCACAAATTGCGCTTCACCTCCCTTTTGGCGTTGATCGCCATAGGCGTCTTCGTACTTGTAGGCCTTACGGTGACAGGGCCGATTATGCGCCGCACCATACAGAAAACCTTGGATGAGGGGAATCATTACGATCTGAAGCTGGACGTGGCGGAAGGATTGGAAGACGAGGACTTGGAGCGGCTGAACGCTCTCGAAGGTGTGGCGGAAAAAGAATATTTTCACACCGCTTTTTTGACGAGCGAAAAACGGGAGACCGTCTACATTTCCTCTCTGCCGAAGCGAATAAGCCTTCCGAATATTACCGAAGGTCGCGCCCCGAAAGCCGTGGACGAAATTTTGCTGGATCACAGTTTGAAGGGAAAGTATTCTATCGGCGACATGATCCAATTTGAACGGGAAGAAGATCCTTTCGATAAAGATGCGAAGCCCGTGTTCAAGCGCTATTCCTATCGCGTTACAGGATTTGCCCGAAGTATTTTATTCTTAGATGAGGAAGAAAAAGGTTCCACGGCGAGGGGAGATAAAATCGACGGCTTCGGCTATGTTTTGCCTCTCGCATTCAGAGATCCTACTATTACCCAGGTGCAGTTTCAGTTTAAGGATTTAGAGGGCCTAGCCGTATACAGCGATGAGTATGCCCGTTTAAATAAACGTCATAGAGAAGGCTTTAAGGCTATTTTCAGCGATCGACCGGAGAAGCGGCTCGACGAGCGGATCGCCGACATTCGGGGCGACATTCGAGACGGCGAAGAGGAAATCGACGACGGGTATGAGAAGCTCGACGATGCTTGGAACGCCATTTTAGACGGCGAAGATGAGTGGGCCCGCGGCGAAAAAGACTTTTTGAAAGGGAAGGCCGATTTCCGAAAGGGCATGGCCCGAGGAGAATCCGCCCTGAAAGATTCCAAGCGTAAGCTGGATAGGGCGAGAAACAGTATTTTATTTCAAGAAGACCGTTTGAGCGCCGGTGAAAAGGCGCTTCTCGACGGAAAAAACGCCATCGCCGCAGGCATTGTAGACGGTATGGCGGGGAAAGAGGAAGTCCTCGCCGGGATCCAAACCGCTGACGAGGCTTTGGAAAAGATTCTCCGGGAAGAAAAAGCTATTCGGGAGGCTAAGGAACGCTTGGAAAGAGGCGAAGCCCCTGCGCTCAGGTCTCTCCCCGAGCTGCCCTACTCCGAGAAAGCCATAGCCGATGCAAAAGCGGAACTTTCCGCCATTGACGAGTGGAAGGATGCCCTTCGCGGGCAATCAATAGCTGCTCAGAAAGAGCTTATGGAAAAACAGGCTCGCTACGAGGAAGCCCTGGCGACCTTAAAGAAAACGGGCGTCGATGAACAGGCCATCGGCGAAAAAATAAAAGCAATCGACGAAAAAATCGCCGACTTAAAAGAAGGGGAGGACGCATCGGATTTAAAAAAGCAGAAAGTCGAGCTTGAAAATTCCCTAAAATCTCCCGCCTATCTCGAGACGAAAAGGGAAGCGGATCGCCTGAAAAGCGATCGGGACGAGGCGGCGAGAGCTTTCGAGAAGCGGAAAGAGGCCATGCTCGCAGGTAACAAGCGAAAAAGAGAGCTGAACGCCATGATCGCCGCACAAAACGGGGCGAAAGACGCCCGCGAAAAGGCTCTGGCTCGATTGGAGCGGGAACAGAAAAACGGTGCGGCAAGGGAAGAGGAGAAACTGACAAGAGCCAAGGCGGAGCTCGCCGCCCGGGAAAAAGAAGTGGCGAAACAAAAGGAAAGAGCTCTCGCGGCCAAGACGGAGAGTGAAGCCGCCCTTCAAAAACTGGATGCGAGCAAGCGCGATCTGGCTCTAGCGGAATCGGAGCTTAAAAATAAAAAGAAAGAGATCGAAGCGGGAAGCGCCGAAATCGCGGCGGCAAAAGCCAAACTTCGCGAGGGGGAAAGTGAATTCCAAAAAGGGAAAGACACCCTGGATACCGAGCAGAGAGAAGGTAAGCGGAAGCTGGACCGCGCGGAGGCGGAACTTTACGAGGGCAGGGCGGATCTAGACGAAGCCCGCGCCGAATATGCTGCCGAAAAACCCGACGCTTTAAAGGATTTAAAAGAAGGGAAGGAAGATCTGGCGAGGGCACGGGACATCCTCAGCATCATTGAAAAGCCTATCTACGAGATCACCCCCATGAATGAAGAGGACATCGCCTATACTTTCCTGGATTACAGTGATCGGATCGATCAGCTGTCCATGGTGTTTCCCGTCTTTCTCTTCGCCATCGCCCTCCTTCTGGCCTCTACGGTCATGAACCGCATGGTGGACGAGGAGCGCATTCTTATCGGCACGTACAAAGCACTGGGTTATTCCGACGGCGCCATCGCGTGGAAATACGTGCTGTTCGGTACGCTGGCCGCTCTTTTAGGGGGCATCCCCGGCGGTATATTGGGGAATTTCTTACTGAGCAGCGTCGTCGCCGAGGCCTATTTAAGCGGCGCATCGGTTTCGGGGCTCGCCATGGGATGGTACCCGATGCACATCGTCTTTTCCGTCATCCTCGGCATGCTCGCCACAGGCTTTATCGCCTGGATCAGTGCGCGGAAAAGTTTGCGCCATAAAACGGCAACTCTCTTATTGCCGAAGCCGCCCGCCAAGGGTACCCGGATCCTATTGGAGCGGATTACGCCCCTTTGGAAGCGGCTGAGCTTTTTCCAAAAAGTGACGGCCCGCAATCTCTTCCGGGATAAAAAGCGCATGGCCATGACCATCGTCGGTGTCATGGGATGTGTGGCCCTTCTCTTATTGGGATTCGGCATTCGCACATCGGTAGACGGTCTCGTGAACAAGCAATTTAAAGAAATCGATCGCTACGATTACATGGTGCGCTTCGAACCTGCCATCGATCGGGAAGATCACGAAGCTTATTTGAATCATCTAAAGAGCGACGAGGAGATTCGCACGGCCGTCGCCGGCCATATGGAATCCCTACAGGTGGATTACGACAAAGGCCTGGATCAAAACCTGATAATGGTCGTTCCCGAAGACACGGCTTCACTTAAAAAGGTCGTGAACCTGAGAGAGCGCAAGAGCGGAAAGGCTATCGATCTTACAAAAGGCGCCGTCATTACGGAAAAACTCGCTGAAATTAAAGGCGTAAAACCGGGGGATGTTCTCGTCGTTAAAGATGACGACGAAAGGGAATATAAGATTCCCATTGCGAGCATAGCCGAAGGTTATGCCGGCCACTACCTTTATATGGATAAAAAAGATTACGAAGAGATCTTCGATAAAAAATACGAAGATAATATGCACTATCTGGCTACCGGCGGAAAAGACGTCTCACGCTATAAGGATTACAATTCCGTCGTGGCCCTCATCGACACCAACACCATGTCCGATCGAGTGGATCACGTGGCATCGAATATTAATTTCATCGTCTTGGTCATACTGGCGGCCTCTTCCACCTTGGCCGTAGTAGTACTCTCCACCTTGACGACTATTAATATCGAAGAAAGGCGGAGAGAAATCTCAACGATTCGCGTCCTGGGCTTTTATCCGAAAGAAGTGACCCGCTATATTTACAGGGAAACGGCCACCCTGACAGCGGTGGGAATTATTCTCGGCTTCTTTGTCGGCAAGGCCCTTCATCGACTGGTAATTGGCGTCGTCGTTCCCGAGTTCGCCATGTTGGATCCGGCTCTCGGACTTATGAACTATCTATTACCTGCTGTGATTACATTGGTCATTTCCACAGTCCTTATGTTCTGGTTCCACGGGAAACTTCAAAAAATCGATATGGTGGAAGCGCTGAAAAGCGTAGAATGATTTGACTTAGATGTAAAAAAGTGATAATATAGTTCAGATACAAAAAGGGCCACGTGTGCCCTTTTTCATTTGTCTAAAATTTACAGGAGGTGACCGAATGAAAGAAAATAGAATGGGTTATGAGCCGATTCCCAAGCTTTTAATGAGTATTTCATTGCCTATTGCTTTATCCATGCTTGTACAGGCTCTTTATAATATCGTCGACAGCATCTGGGTATCTCGGGTCGGAGAAAGTGCCCTTGCGGCGGTGAGCGTCGCCTTTCCTATGCAAATGCTCATCAACGCTTTTTCCATCGGTATAGGGGTCGGCATGAATGCCCTTTTAAGTCGTCACTTAGGTGAAAAAAACCCGCGGGCGGCCAATCTTTGTGCTCAACACGGCCTCCTGCTCAATATGATCGTCGGCGTCTTATTCGCCGTCTTCGGCGTCATGGCGGCGCCGAAGCTGATCGCCATGCAGACGAGCGATCCGGGCATTATTCGAGACGGCGTACGTTACTTAAATATCTGCTTCATCTTCAGCATAGGACTTTGCGGCCAGATCTGTATGGAGCGGCTTCTGCAATCCACGGGGCGTGCGATCTACAGTATGTACACCCAGCTTTTCGGCGCGGGCCTCAATATCGTCCTGGACCCCTTCTTTATTTTCGGCATCGGATTCTTTCCGGAAATGGGCGTGGCAGGCGCGGCGGTAGCTACGGTTACGAGCCAAATCCTTGCCTTTATCTTCGGCTTATATTTAAACTTTACGAAGAACAAAGAGCTGAATCTTCTGCAGGATCATTTCCATATTAATGGGGAAATTATTAAAGGAATTCTCGCCGTGGGCGTTCCCTCGGCCATTATGATTTCCGTAAATTCCGTCTCCGTCTTTATGATAAACTCTATACTCGCCACTTTCGGCGCTGCCGCCGTGGTGGCCCTGGGAATTTATTTTAAAGTGAACAGTTTCGTATTTATGCCCGTATTCGGTATGAACAACGGGCTTGTGCCTATCATCGCCTATAATTACGGCGCAGGGTATCGGGAGAGAATTTACGAGGTTATCAAACTCGCCTATAAAACGGCCATAATCTTTATGACGGGAGGCTTTTTACTTTTCCAACTCTTTCCGGCACAGCTTATGGGCTTCTTCGATCCGTCGCCGGAACTTTTATCCATCGGCGTAACAGCTTTAAGAATTATTTCCATATCCTTTATCTTTGCGGCAGTGAGCGTCATCAGTTCCGGGATTTTCCAATCTTTTGGAAACGGATTGATCAGTATGATCGTCAACTTAGTGCGGCAATTGATCTTAATCATTCCCCTCGCTTATCTCTTTTCAAAAACCGGCGTCCTCGCCTATGTATGGCTCGCTTATCCCATCGCCGAGTTTGTTGCGATGTTAATCGCCATCTACTTTATGAAGGTCATTAATAAGAATAAAATCAGGTCCATGCCGTCTGTGGATAGTGAATAAATCTATGAAATAAACTCATCGAAAGATGGGTTTATTTTTTTATGGGGTATAGAAAAATACAATAGACTTATTTTATAGATTATAATCCTTAAAGAAATCCTCGGAAACCTTGATAATTACGGAAAAGATTGCGGAATTAGCTTTCCCTCGTCCTTGACTGAAATAAGCGTGATTGCTATAATTCAAATGAGGTTGAATAGCCATAATCCGACAGAAAACGATTTTCTTCCAAACCTTTTTTGATTTGGAGGATACTAGATCTAGAAGGAGTGTAGATATGGGAAGACAGTTCAAGTTTTTTCTAAAACAAGGTGTCGGCGCACCGCCGGTAACATGTGTAAAAGTAGGTGACAAAGTTAAGCGCGGTCAAGTCATCGCCGATTACGAACCTGAAAAATTAAGTGTGCCCCTGCACACCTCCGTAACCGGTACTGTAAGTGATGTTCAAGAAGATTACATTACCGTTGAAGCTGAAGGCAATCCCAGCGTTAACGACGATTACGTAAAACTTGAGCCCGGTAAAGACGATGCTGAAACCGTCCGCAAGGCCGGCATCCTCGGCATGGGCGGCGCAGGTTTCCCCGCTTATGTCAAAATGAACACCAAGCTCGAAGAAGGCGGTTATATCCTTTGTAACGCCGCAGAATGTGAGCCCATCCTCGATCACAACATGACTCAAATCATGGAAGAAACCGATGCGCTTATCAGCGGTATGCAAATCGCCATGAAATCCACCGGTGCAGCCAAAGGTATTATCGGCATTAAGCTCAAACATAAAGAAGAAATCAAACACATCAACGGCATCTTAAAGGAAAAAGGAATCAAAGATATCCGCATCCTTCCCTTAAGAAACATTTACCCCGTAGGTGAAGAACGCGCACTCGTTCGCGATACCGTCAACAAACTGCTTCCCCCGGGTGCACTCCCTGCTGAAGCGAACTGCGTCGTATTTAATATCGAAACCCTCTGCTGCATCCACCATGCGGTTAAGGACTTAAAACCCTGTATCGACAAATACGTTACCGTAGCAGGTAAATTTAAGAAATTCACCGAAAAGGGACAAAAAGAAGTTATTCATATTCCCTACGGCATGATGATCGATGACATTGTCGAAGACTTCGGCGGTCTCGACGAACCCATCGGCGAAATCTTAATCGGCGGACCCTACACCGGTCGTCGCAATAAAGAAAACAACTCCATTTACAAATTATACGGTGGCGTAACCGCAACCGAACCTTTCCAAGAAGCAAAAGGCCCCATGGGTATCATCCAGTGTGCTTGCGGTCCGGCTAAGGAAAGACTTTATGAAATCGCTCAATCCTTAGGTCAAGAACCTATCGACTACCGTGTATGTAAAAACGCCGTAGAACAAAAGAACGGCACTTACAAATGTAAAGATCCCGGAAACTGCCCCGGCCAAGCTGAACACGTTCTCGCATTCAAAAAACAAGGCTGCGAATCTGTTCTTATCGGCCACTGCACCGACTGCTCCAATACTGTAATGGCATCGGCTCCCAAGGCAGGACTTGAGGTTAACCACGCTACGGATACGGCACTTCGCACCATGGGTATGCCGCTCATCCGTAAATATGACGAAAACGCCCTGTAAACCATAGATTGGGGGTAGATTATGGGCATCGGTCCATCGACAAAAGAAACCAGTTTACACCATTTTAGAGATCCCATCGTGGAACTTTTAGGTGAAGACACGGACATCGATTTTCAAGGTGTCATCCTCGTCGGAACGCCCCAAGATAATGAAGATAAATACTTTGTGGGTACCCGCGCCGCATCCTGGATTGAAGGGATGCGTACAGACGGCGTCATCCTTTCGGCAGACGGCTGGGGTAACTCCCACGTGGACTTCGCCAATACATGGGAAGAACTCGGTAAACGAGGCATTCCAACTGTGGGCGTAACCTTCCAGGGAACGCAAGCTTCCTTCGTCGTAAAGAATAAATACATGAACACCCTTGTCGATATTAATAAATCGGAACAGGGCATCGAGACGGAAGTCGTCGGTGAAAACAATGTAGACCTTATGGATGCGAGGAAAGCCATCGCCCTCTTGAAATTGAAAGTTCGTAAAGAAGGCAAGAGATAAAAATGAAGAACCTGACCCGGCGGTCGGGTTCTTTTTTTGTGCTCGAATAAGCTCAAAATTATAAAAAAGAAAAAGATGGAAATGTGACTGGTATACAATAGCTAAATGATGATGAATGTGGTCTTATGAAAATATGAAAACATGGAGAAAGCTCGGAATCAGTAATTACAATGATTATGAGAGAAGGATAGGAAAACATCTATAGAAAAAATGAATATAGGTATAGATTAAAAATACGAATAGGGAACAGATATGATAGAAAGTTTTAATATCGTAACAAAGTTATTGACTAATTATTTCATAGATTGTTATCATGTAGTCATGCAAGGGCGATAAAGGCTAAAATAAGCCGTTTCCTTACGAGGAGGATCTCTATACTCGACATTTTTAATTTAAGAATCGGGAAAGCGTTTGATCATTTGGCTTTCGCGGTGCAGATTTTCTAAAAGGATCCGTAGAAAATCGACGATTAAATCTGTTCGTTAGAATGATTCCTCGAAATCGCAATGCATACAAAGGCTACTCCTGCCTTTGTGAGAGTAGACATATTCATTTCCTGAAAATTGTAGTGCTAAGGAGGCTGTAAATGTCACTAACCAATGAACAACTACAAGCGCATCTAAAAGATCCTGCTGTCTTTTGTTGCCGTACCCCGAAGGGGACGAAGATCTCAGCAGAGAACTTAGAAGATCCCGGTTTATTCCCCGATTTAGTGGATGCCGGATTGATCGAATTAACAGACGGCGGTTTGACGATTGAACAAGTTTTAGGTTCCACGCTTAAAGATGATGCGGAAGCATTAATCTCTATTACTGCTGATATGGTTGATGAAGTTCAAGAACCGGAAAAAGCAGAAGAAAAACCGCAAAAAGAAGAAGAAAAAACAACTCTGGCTCAAGGTCCCGTAGGAGGAAGCGGCATGATTCGTATTGAAATCGGCAAAGCTGAAAAATTTGACGGATTAAAGCTTGAAGTTCCCGTAGGCGGCGTCAGCGGTGCACCGGGTGCATTTGCAGGCGCGGCAGCTGCACCTGCCCCTGCTATAGGCGAAAAGAAGGTACTTCATACACTTGTTAAAAAACATATTAAAATTACCGACGCTAAAATCGGCGATGAAACCTCGATTAAAGACGGCGTGATCACCATCGATAAAAACATCGTAAAAGAAGCTCTTAAAGAAGATGTTCTCGTTAAGAGCTTGGAACTCGACGTTATTCATCCCGATAACCGACACGTAGAAACAGAAACCATTATGGACGTTGTGCCCATCGCAACCAAGATCGAAGGTAAACTGGGTGAAGGCGTTACTAAGATCGTCGACGGCGCAGTCTTTATGCTGACCGGTGTAGACGAAGACGGTGTTCAAATTCACGAATTTGGTTCTTCGGAAGGCTACTTAGATGAGCAAATGTTCTTCGGTCACCCCGGCTGTGCTGATGAAAACGACATTATTATTCGTTGCCACGCCGTCGTTGAACGTTTAACAGGTATGACGAGACCGGGTCCCTTGGCTGCGCACAAATGCCAAGACCACATTATCCAAGCTGTTCGTAACGAATTGAAAGACTACGAAGGCGAAGTCGTCAAAGAAGAACTTTGCGAAGACGTACGTCACCCAGGTAAACCCCGCATCTTACTCGTAAAAGAAATCATGGGTCAAGGCGCCATGCACGACAACTGCTTATGCCCCACCGAACCTTGTGGCGTAGCAGGCGGGCGTATGAATGTCGACTTAGGAAACGTTCCCCTTGTATTGAATTCCAACGAAATCAGAGACGGTGCCGTTCATGCTTTAACCTGTATCGGACCGGCAACGAAAGAAATGACACGCCACTACATTCGCGAACCACTTATTGAAGGTTTAGCTGAAGATGACGAAATCGACTTAGTAGGCGTTTGCCTGATCGGTTCTCCCCAAGTAAATGACGAAAAGATGTGGGTTTCCGAACGTTTAGGTTCTACACTTGACTCCCTATCCTTAGACGGCGTTATCATCACCACTGAAGGTTTTGGTAACAACCACATCGACTTTGTCGAACACATTGGTCAAGCAGGCTCCAGAGGTATTCCGGTTGTCGGCGTTTCCTTCTGTGCATACCAAGGTCAATTAGTTGTCGGTAATGAATATGCCGATGCCATGGTAGAAGAAAACTTAGACTCGGGCGGATTTGAAAATGATATCGCCGGATGTAACTGTATTACACCGGAAGTTGCTGAAAGAGCAATTCAAATGCTTAAGAATAAAATCGAAGGCGTTCAAATTCTTCCCGCCGAAAAGAAATGGAATCACGACGTTATTAACGAAAACAACAAGATTTTAGGCTTACCTGAAAGCAAACTTGTAGAAAGCGGTACGGATCACTAAGCCATGGAATATCAAATTCAACCGGTCAAGGTAACGGGTAAAATTAAAGCGTTTGATTCCATCGATGGCGACAAGTTGAAAATTCACTTGAGCGGAAGACTGGGTGTGCTGGTGATAGGCAAAGACATGATTTTAAATTTCGAAGACTTTGAACGGAATCGTAAACTGAGTTTTTACTACAGTTACATTACCGTTCAGGATGAGCCCTTCGATAACGATGTCTACGATCTTGTAAATCAAGAAGAACCATCACCTTGTATCGTTAGCGGTAGAATCAGTGAAGTTAACGATACGGCCATCGAAGTCAAAATGAACCGTGACCTCGGTTGGATTCGCGTACCCAGACGCACCATGATTACGAATGTAGTACTGAAAGAAGGACTACCCGTCGAATTTTATTTAAGCAAAGCGCAAGTCATTACAGAATGAAGCAAGTTATGAAGGAGGACTGAAATGACTTTAACGACAAAGGAAGGACTAAGATCTGAGATTTTTGTTCCTATTATTCCAAAAGCGATTTTCAATGAACTGAAAAAACCTCTTAGCGAATGTAAAGTAGCATTTATTACGGCAGGCGGCATCCATAATAAAAAGGATAAACCGTTTAACACTTCCGGCGATTACTCTTACCGTATAATTCCCTTCGACACCCCCTCGAGCGAACTTATGGTTACTCACGGCGGTTTCGACAACTCCGACATTAACAAAGACGTCAATGCGATGTTCCCCATCGATCGTCTTCACGAATTAGTAGAAGAAGGCTTCATCGGTTCTCTACCCGAAGAAACCTACACCTTCATGGGCGGCGGCGGAAACGTAGAAAAATTCCGCGAAGAAACAGGCCCTGAAATCGCAAAGAAACTTAAAGATCAAGGCGTAGACGTCGTTCTTTGTACCGGC
>QWCK01004990.1_pt1 | contig 12967 bp, 10 predicted proteins | sample 1972571 | NCBI WGS metagenome assembly QWCK01 (sample SAMN09866710, study PRJNA288562) | Human gut metagenome isolate term2_stool, whole genome shotgun sequencing... | isolation source: gut | host: Homo sapiens | place: USA: California
CTGGTAGACCGTGATGACGGTGCCGCTCTCCTGTCCGTCCGGGGCGGGGATCTGCTGCACTGCGTTCATGAAGTTGGGGTCAAAGGGCTTGCCCAGCGCCTCGATCTCCTCCACATGGAGGGCATCCAGCGCCTTGGCGGCTTTGTCCAGCGTCATGGTCACGCCCTTTTTGTAGTTCTCGTCGGTGGTGGGGGCGTTGGCTGCCATCTCCAGCGTATCCAGAATGGGAATGATCTGGTTCACCGCAAAGGAAATGCCATCGTTGAACTTCTGGTCGGCTTCGCGGGTGGAGCGCTTGCGGTAGTTCTCGTACTCCGCTGCCATGCGCAGCAGCTGGTCTTTGGCCTGTGCAGCGTTGGCTTCGGCCGCGTCCAGCTTTGCCTTGACGGCTTCCAGCTCACGGGCCTTCTTGTTGAACCAGCCGCCATCCTTCTTCTTGTCATCCTTCGGGTCGGCAGCTTCAGCAGCAGGTTCCTGTTCGGGTGCTGCCTGCTGGGCCTTTTCCTCGGGAGCCGTTTCGGGCTGCTCCGCTTCCTGAGCCGGAGCCGTCTTTTTTGCTTCTTCGCTCATTCCAGATCCTCCTTATAGATCACAGTCCGCCGGGGTACGGCAGCCTGTGGGGTGTCTTTTCGTTTGCCGCTCATGCCCTCGCCCAGCTGGTCTGCAAAGTAATGCAGCAGCGGCATCAGGATCTGCGGTTCCAGATCCTCGCCCAGCAGCACGCTCTCACTGCGTTCTGCCGGAGGTGCGATCAGGCCAGCGGCCTGCTCCTCGTCGTTCAGCAGTGTGAGGATGTCGCCCACCTTGCCGTCCAGCTGGGGCCAGTCCAGCAGGTACTGCTCGCCGCCCAGAAATACGTGGGGCTTGACGGAATCCTGCAGGATGGCAGCCGCCGCGCTGATGACAGGCACCAGCTCTGGGTCGATCTGGCTGCACAGCTCTGCCAGCAGCCGGGTGGAAAGATCCACCGGCGCTACAAAGGTAAGGTTGCGGTTGAGCAGTGCGGCAAGTGCAGCCGCATTCTCGCGGGAGAGGCCGGTGCGCACCCGTGCCACACGGGTACGAACGTAACCGGCCGTGGTAACGGCCAGCACAGCCGCTGCGCTGCGGCCCACCTGAACCACTTCATAGTGGGCGATGCACAGATCCTCGGCACACGGGGTGCTGATGGCGGCGGTGCAGCCGCTGATGGCGGCCAGCGCCTTGGCGGCACCTGCGGCCAGCTTTTCCGGCTCATGGTCGAGGCTTGCGAACACCGCATCCACACGGGCGCGGGTCACACGATCCAGCGGCTGATCGTCGGTCAGCAGATTATCAAGGTAGTAACGGTAGCCCTTGGCGCTGGGCACACGGCCCGCGCTGGTGTGGGGCTGCTCCAGCAGACCCAGCTTTGTCAGCGCCGCCATCTCATTGCGAAGCGTTGCGCTGGAAACTGCCATGTCAAAGTAGTTTGCCAGCACGCTGCTGCCAACAGGCTCGCCTTCGAGACCATACAGCGCCACGATCGCCTGCAAGACTCGCTGCTTGCGTGCATCCATCGTCATAGCGCCTGCCTCCTTTTTGCGTTTGCTTTGTTTGTTTAGCACTCCTTGTTCCTGAGTGCTAAGACCATTATAGCCAATTTTCCGGTGCTGTCAAGCCCCTTGGAAAAATGTTTTAAAAGATTCATAATTCTGTCATAAACGAAGAAAGCGCCCTCCTTATTATAAGGAAAGCGCTCCGGCATGTTCTTTACTCTTCCATCTGCCTTGCCAGAAATGCCGCCGCCACATTCACGGCCTTGAGCTGGGCGGCATCCGGCGTGGCCGTGCGGTCTTCGGTCAGCAGGGCCACCACGCCGGTCACATCGCCCGCCGCAATGATGGGTGCGGCGCACAGCACTGCTCGGGGCGAGCCTTCGCAGGGCAGGATGCACTTTTCGGCAATGCCCTCGCTCTGGTACAGCCTGCGGCCATCCATCAGCTTTTCCAGCGGCTGGCTGATGCTGCGGTCGGCCAGCTCCCGCCGCCCGCTGCCGCTCACCGTAAGAATGCGGTCGCGGTCGGCCACCAGTGCGGTCAGCGCAAAGCTTTTGCTGAGCACCTCGGTATACTGGGCCGCTACTGTGTTCATCTCGCCAATGGGCGAATACTTTTTAAAGATCACCTCGCCGTCGCCCGTGGTGAAGATCTCCAGCGGGTCGCCGCGGCGGATGCGCTGGGTGCGGCGGATCTCCTTGGGGATCACCACCCGGCCCAGCTCGTCGATGCGGCGCACGATTCCTGTTGCTTTCATGTTTTTGCTCCTCCGTTTCCTTAAAAATGCCTGCAGCACTAGTATCTGTCAGGCCGGGCCATTTATACCTGCTGCCCCCGCGCAAAAAGACCTGCACGGAAAGCTGCCTCTTCGTTGCGTTTCCGGCAGGGTTCTGCTACAATGATACAAAAAGCCGTTTTCATAAGCACAGCACCCCGCTTATGAAGACAGATCCTAAAATTCTACTGAGAAAGGCAGGTGTCCGGATGCCGAACATCCTCATTCTGGGCGGCGGTGCCGCCGGTCTTGCAGCCGCGCTGGCGGCGGCACAAAGTGCCCCCGCTGCACAGGTCATTGTGCTGGAGCGCAACCCGAAGCCGGGCAAAAAGCTGCTTGCCACCGGCAATGGCCGCTGCAATCTGGATAACACCGGCATTGCACCGGAGCTGTACTTCACTGCCGACCCGGCAGCACTTCGTCCGCTGCTGGATGCCGTAAATACCGCCGACCCTCTGCGCTGGTTCCGTGCGCTGGGGCTTTACACCCGCACCGACGAGGCGGGCCGGGTGTATCCGTACTCCAATCAGGCGGCGGACGTGCTGGCCCTGCTGGAGCATCACCTTGCGCAGCACCATGTGCAGCTGCGCACCGACTGCACCGTGCGCACCCTGAGCCAGAGCCGCAGCGGCTACGCCGTGCAGTTCGAGACGGCAGAGGGCAGCACCGAAACGCTGCGCGCCGATGCCGTCATCTGCGCCATGGGCGGCGAGGCAGGGCCGCAGTTCGGCACCGACGGCTTTGGCACCCGGTTCGCCGCCCAGTGCGGCGGCAGGGTGGAGCCGCTGTACCCCTGCCTGACCGCCCTGCAGTGCGCAAAGCCCCGCAAAGCGCTGGCTGGCATCCGTGCCAAGGCAGCAGCATCCCTGCTGGACGGTGCCCGTGTGCTTGCCTGCGAGAACGGCGAGGTACAGTTCACCGATTACGGCCTTTCCGGCATCTGCATCATGCAGCTGTCCGGCCTGCTGGCCCCGGGCCGCGGCCCCAAGGCTCCTGCTGTGGAGCTGGACCTCTTCCCGGCAGTGGACGAAACCGCACTTGCCAGCCTGTTTGCGGCCCACGCCGCCCAGACGGCAGGGGGCAGCGCCGCTGACTTCTGGCTGGGCCTGCTCAACCAGAAGCTGGGCCGTACTGTGTGGTCTGCCGCCGGGCTGCAGGACAGCGACGCGCCTGCCGTGCTCACCGCCGCACAGTGGCAGAAGCTGGCCCACACCGCCAAGCACTGGCGCTTTGAAGGGCTGACCCCCTGCAGCTGGAAGCAGGCCCAGACCACCGGCGGCGGGCTGGCCCTGCGGGAGGTGGATCAGCACTTCCAGTTCAAGGGCTGTCCGGGCCTTTACTTTGTGGGCGAAACGCTGGACTGCGCAGGCAGCTGCGGCGGTTTTAACCTGCACTGGGCGTTCGGCTCCGGCCTTGTGGCCGGGCGCAGCGCTGCAGGCCATGCTGCAGCAGGCCGTGCTCTGCCAAAAGCCTCCGCGCCCGCAAAGAGCAGGAAAAAGCCGCACAGGTAAAAATGAGCTTTAAATTTTCAACAAAAGCTTGACATCTTGTGCAGATCGCATTATCATAAAGACAATAAAAGTTTGTTCAGAGGATCGAGCAGAACAAGCAAGGGGAGAGTCGAAAGGCCCTTTTGTTTGTCCTGCTCTTTTTCTTTTATTCGGCAAACGGAGCGATCAGGAGGTTTTTATGCTGGATGTAGCAATTATCGGCTGCGGTGTCATTGGTGCGGCAGCCGCCTATGAGCTGTCCCATTACCCGCTGCAGACCGCCATTTTCGAGGCTGAAAATGACGTGGCAGACTGCACCACCAAGGCCAACAGTGCCATTTTGCACGCTGGCTACGACCCCGAACCGGGCACCCGGATGGCGCGGCTCAACGTGGAGGGGTCCGCACTGGCCAAGGAGATCTGCGCCCGGCTGGATGTGCCGTACCTGCAGTGCGGCAGTCTGGTGCTGGCCCTCAGCCCGGAAGAGCTGCCCCACCTGCAGAAACTGTATGAGAACGGCATCGCCAACGGCGTGCCGGGCATCCGGCTGCTTTCCGCAGAGGAAACGCTTGCCATGGAACCGAATCTGGCCCCCACTGTCGTTGGCGCGCTGTATGCGCCCAGCGCCGCCATCGTCAGCCCGTGGGAGTTTGCGCTGGCAATGGCAGAAGTGGCTGTGCGCAACGGCGTGGAGCTGCACCGCAGCTGCCCTGTGACCCGCATCGAAAAGACCGCCGGCGGCTGGGCACTGACCACCCCCTCCGGAATTGTGGAAACGCGCTATATCATCAATGCGGCAGGCATCTCGGCGCAGGCCGTGCACGATATGGCCGCACCCCACAAATTTACCATCCAGCCCACCCGGGGCGAATACTACCTGCTGGATAAATCCGAGGGCAGCCGTGTGCACCACGTCATCTTCCAGTGCCCCAACGAAAACGGCAAGGGCGTTCTGGTGGCCCCCACCGTCCACGGCAACCTGATCGTCGGCCCGAACGCCGACCCCGTGGAAGGGGACGATACCGCCTGCACCGCCGCCGGGCTGGCCTTCGTCAGCGCCGCAGCGCGCCGCAGCGTGCCGAACATCCGCTTCAGCGAGTCCATCCGCAATTTTGCGGGTGTCCGTGCCAATGTGGACACGGGCGACTTCGTTATCGGCGAAGCAGAGGGCGCGCCCGGTTTCATTGATCTGGCGGGCATGAAATCGCCCGGCCTTTCCAGTGCACCGGCCGTTGCCAGAGAAGCCGTCAAAATTCTGGAAGCTCACGGCGATCTGCCCGCCCCCAAGGCGGATTACAGAGATGGCCGCACCCGGGTGCGCTTCAAGGAGCTTCCGCCCGAAGAAAAAGCCCGGCTCATTGCAAAGGAACCCGCCTATGGCCGCGTGATCTGCCGCTGCGAGACGATCACCGAGGGCGAAATTCTGGACGCTCTGCACGAAGAGATCCCTGCCACCACCATTGACGGTGTCAAGCGCCGCTGCGGTGCCGGTATGGGCCGCTGTCAGGGCGGCTTTTGCGGGCCGCGGGTGCTGGAACTGATCAGCAAAACGCTGGGCATCAGTCCGCTGGACGTGCTGCAGGATAAGGCTGGCACCAACGTCTTACTGTGCGAAACCAAGCAGGAGGGAGAGCACCATGATTGATCTGGTCATCGTCGGCGGCGGCCCTGCAGGCCTTGCCGCAGCTTACAGCGCATGGCAGCATGGTCTGCGCGATATCCTTATCTTAGAGCGCGACAACGAGCTGGGCGGCATCCTGAACCAGTGCATCCACAACGGCTTCGGCCTGCACCGCTTTGGCGAGCAGCTCACCGGCCCGGAATACGCAGGCCGCTGCATTGAACTGCTGCGCTCCACCGGTGTCCGGGTGGAGCTGGGCACGATGGTGCTGGACGTCACCCCGGACAAAAAGATCCACTGTGTCAGCCGGGAAAAGGGCTATCAGATTTTGGAAGCCAAAAGCATCATCCTCTGCATGGGCTGCCGGGAGCGCACCCGCGGTGCCATTGGCATTCCGGGCAGCCGCCCTGCCGGTATCTACACCGCCGGTGCGGCCCAGCGCTATGTCAACATGGAGGGCTATCTGGTAGGCAGGCGGGTGCTCATCCTCGGCAGCGGCGACATCGGCCTGATCATGGCCCGCCGCATGACGCTGGAAGGTGCCAAAGTACTGGCCTGCGTGGAGGTCATGCCGTATTCCGGCGGCCTGACCCGCAACATCGTGCAGTGCCTGCAGGACTTCGACATCCCCCTGTATCTGTCCCATACCATCGTGGATATTCAGGGCAAGGCCCGCGTGGAAAAGGCCACCGTTGCCAAGGTGGACGAAAACCGCCGCCCCATCCCGGGCACCGAGATGGAATTTGATGTGGACACCATCCTGCTCAGCGTCGGCCTGATCCCGGAAAATGAGCTGACCCGGCAGGCGGGCATCCCCATGGACCCCCACACCAAGGGCGCTGTGGTCTACGAGAATATGGAGACCGGCATCCCCGGCGTGTTCGCCTGCGGCAACGTGGTGCACGTGCATGATCTGGTGGACTTCGTTTCGGGCGAAAGCGACCTTGCCGGTGCTTCTGCGGCGGCCTATGTTTTGAAGGGCGAAGCCTCCGATGCCGCCGCACTCAATCTTATCCCGGGCAATGGCGTGGGCTACACCGTGCCGCAGCGGGTGCGCCCCGCTGATGTGGACAGGAGCGTGAACATCTCCTTCCGTGTGCGGCAGAACTACGGTCCCAGCCAGATCACCGTGACCTGCGGCGGCAGGCAGCTGGCCCGGTTCAAGCGCCAGCGCATGGCTCCCGGCGAGATGGAGCACATCGCACTTCCAAAAGTCCTGCTGGAAAAAGCAGACGGCCCGCTGACCGTTGCGGTAGAGGAGGTTATTGCAGAATGAGCAGCATCAAAGAAGTCATTTGCATCTGCTGTCCCTGCGGCTGCCACTTGCAGGTAGACCCGGAAAATGATTATAATGTAACTGGAAACGCCTGCCCCAACGGTGCCGCCTACGGCAGGGAAGAGCTGACCCATCCCACCCGCATCATCACCAGCACCGTGCGGGTGGAGGGCGGGCTGTACCCGCGCTGCCCGGTAAAGACTGCGCAGGCCGTGCCCAAAGAGAAGATGACCGAGGTCATGGCTGCGCTGGATCGCGTCACTCTGCACGCCCCCGTCCGCACCGGACAGGTGGTGCTGGCAGATGTGTGCGGCACCGGCGTGGACGTTGTGGCAACGCGAAATCTGTGATACACACTCCTGAAACGATACGGAGGGAGCAAAAGCATGAGTACAAAATATGTTCTGGCGTTGGATCAGGGAACCACCAGCAGCCGTGCCATCCTGTTCGACAATGAGCAGAATATCATTGCGGTGCAGCAGCGCGAGTTTGAGCAGATCTATCCGCAGCAGGGCTGGGTGGAGCACAACCCCATGGAGATCTGGTCCACCCAGTATGGAGTCATGAACGAGGTGGTGGCCCAAAGCGGTGTCGATGCCCACGATATCGCCGCCATTGGCATCACCAACCAGCGGGAGACCACCATCCTGTGGGAAAAGGCCACCGGCCGCCCCATCTACAATGCCATCGTCTGGCAGTGCCGCCGCACGGCACCGCTGGTGGATGAACTGCTGCAGCAGCCCGGCATGGCAGACTACATCCGGGAGAATACCGGCCTGATGCCTGATGCCTATTTCTCCGCAACGAAGATCAAGTGGATCCTGGACAATGTGCCCGGTGCGCGGGAGCGGGCCGAGGCAGGGGAGATCCTGTTCGGCACTGTGGACACATGGCTGGTCTGGAAGCTGACCGGCGGCAGAGTGCATGTCACCGACCGCACCAACGCCAGCCGCACCATGCTGTATAACATCCGCACGCTGGACTGGGACGACACCCTGCTCAAAGCGCTGGATATCCCGCGCTGCATCCTGCCCCGCGTGACGGATTCCAGCGAGGTCTACGGCACCACCGATCTGTGCGGTGTGCAGATCCCGGTGGCCGGCATTGCCGGTGACCAGCAGGCTGCGCTGTTCGGACAGAGCTGCTTTCGCAAGGGCGAGGCCAAGAACACCTATGGCACCGGCTGCTTTTTGCTGATGAACACCGGCGACACCATCTGCCGCAGCCGGAACGGCCTGATCTCTACCATTGCCATCAGCCTGAACGGTAAGGTGGAGTATGCGCTGGAGGGCAGCGTCTTTGTGGGCGGTGCTGTGATCCAGTGGGTGCGCGACGGCCTGCGCATGATCCAGGAAAGCCGCGATGCGGAATACTATGCCCAGAAGGTGCCGGATAACGGCGGCATTTACATCGTGCCGGCCTTTACTGGTCTGGGTGCACCGTACTGGGATATGTACGCCCGCGGTGCCATTGTGGGCATCACCCGCGGCACCACCCAGAACCACATCATCCGTGCGGCAGAGGAGTCCATTGCCTACCAGAGCGCAGACCTCGTGGCTGCTATGGAAAAGGACACCGGCGTGCCCATCACCTCGCTGAAGGTGGACGGCGGTGCATCCCGCGACCAGTTCCTGATGCAGTTCCAGGCCGATATCCTGAACAAGACCGTGCTGCGCCCGGCCATCCGGGAGACGACCGCTCTGGGCGCTGCCTATCTGGCGGGCCTTGCCACCGGCGTATGGAAGGACCGGGACGAGATCCGCAGCCTGTGGCATTGCAATATGACCTTTGCCCCGCAGATGGACGAGGCCGAGCGCACCCGTCTGCTCTCCGGCTGGCACAAGGCTGTTGGCCGAAGCTGCGACTGGGCAGAGCATTGATAGTTTTCGCCCGACTTTATGGTTCACGCACAAAATATTTTTTAATTGTTTAGTTTCTATTGACATTTTGTTACAAAACGCTATACTAGAAGCATCCCAAGAGAAGTGAGATGGGGATGCACTGTATCGTCCAGATGCAGTGTGTCCCCATTTTTATTACGGAAAAATCAGATTCAAAAAGGAGGTCCCCCATATGAACGAGAAAAAACTTTCAAGGCCGCTGATCAGTCTCATCGTCAGCATCGCGCTCATCATCGTAGGCATTGCCGGTTCTTTCATTTTACAGACGAACTCCGGCAAAACGACCATCCGGAACGTTACCATTGAATCCGAATCCGGTCATACCCTTGCGATGGATGTTTATATTCCGGAAAACGCCACCGCTGAAACGCCTGCGCCCGCTATTTTTGTACAGCATGGCGGAAACAACAACAAAGAAGAAATGCAGCACTACTGCATTGAGCTCGCCCGCCGCGGCTATGTTGCGATCGGCGTGGATATGTACGGCATGGGCGAAAGCGAACCTCTGCCGGACTCCGAATGGCTCACCCAGGGCCGCGGCCTTTATGATGCGGTACGCTACGGCGTGACTCTGCCCTACGTTGATACCGACCGAGTTTCGCTGCTGGGCTACTCCCGCGGTGGCAAGGCAGCTGGCGAAGCACTGCAGTGCGATAACGACAGTCTGAATGTTGTCAAGGCCATTTTCCTGATCCACAGCGATCCCATCGTGCGTAACAGCGAGGGCTACACCGATGTTTACGGTGCCCGAGATGTCGCAGTTCTCGCAGACAAGAACGACGAGTTCTTCTTCTCGGAAAAAGCTAATGATAACGGTACCTATTCCAACGACGCCAACAAGTATGCAGCCAACCTTTCCAGCCCGGCAGAATATGTGATCAACAACAGTGCACAGTCCTTCCTGTATTTCGGTATCGACCCCGCAACCACCAGTGAACAGCGCGTGGCAGAGACCGTTTATGAGCAGGATTACGGCGGAAAGACCGGAAGCCGCCAGATCTTTGTTTCTAACGAGACGCATATGGCTGGTTGGTGGTCCCCGCTGGTCATGAACCGTGTGTTGACCTTCTTTAACCGTGTTATGCCCACTAGCACTGCTCTGAGCGCCAGCAGCTACACCTATACCATCTGGAACATCTTCAAGATCATCGCCCTGTCCGGTCTGCTGCTGTTTGCCGGGTCTCTGATGGTTTGGCTGGTCAACTCCGTCAAGACATTCCAGTGTGCCGACAATGGCGAGCAGGACCTTCGCCCAGTTGGCGATAAGAACGCAGTTGCATGGTTCTGGGGCATCCAGATCATCAGTGCCGTCCTGTCCATCCTCATTATTCGATTCCTGAACAAGCAGGGACTGGCATCTTACCGTGATGCACTTTTCCACTCGGCCAACCCTGCGTACCACGGCCTGATCTCTCTGCTGTGCGGCGCACTGACTCTTGTTCTGTGCACGGTGTGGTACATGGCCTACGGCAAAAAACACGGTTTCTCCTTCCGGAATACCGGCATCGCTATTTCCGGGCATGCACTCCTCAAATCCATCGGCGCGGCCCTGCTTGCAGTCTTTGCCCTGATCCTGATGGTTTTTGCCGTCGACTATTTTGTGGATGTGAACTTCCTGATCGTTTACTGGGGCTTTATGAAGTTTGGAGCCAACCGCATCCCGGGTATGCTCCTTGTTGTACCCATGTATCTCGTGTACTACATTGTCATGTCCATCAGCGTCAACAGTTTTAACTTTAGCACGGCGCTCGGCAAAAACAAGCTGCTTTCTAACCTTCTGATCAGCTTTATCGCATCGGTTCCCACTCTGTTCGTCCTCTGCTACGTTTACGGCATCTTCAAGGCTACCGGCTCGAACCCGATGTTCGGCGGTCTGGCTTCTGCCGCAACTGCAGTGTATGCGCTGCCCGGCTTCATCTTTGTTGCGATCCTGATTTGTCGTCTCCTGTACCAGCACACGGGCAATCCCTACCTTGGCGGCATCTTCTGCGGCGTTCTTGCAGCTGTCAGCGAGTGGGGCATCTGCGAGATTCGCGTGCACACCCCCGGAACACAGTACGCTGGCACTGCTCTGGTCTACGCACTGATCGCGATCGGCTTTGTAGTTACCATAGCATGCGCTGTACTGCTGAAGAAAAATAATGCAGCCGTGCAGGCACATAAATAATGCCTCTTTAATCCTCTTTACAAACCCCTCAATTTTTTATAAACTTGGTTTACGCATGGTGCGGCCCTTTTAGAGTTTTCTGAAAGGGCCGTATCTTCTGATTGCTCCCTATCTCTGTAAATCTGGCTCGAAAGGAGTCTTACCCAATGCATCCTCTTGCTGAAACCCTGCTGGACGAACCGGTGATCGCCGCTGTGAAAACGGACGAAGCCCTGACTGCTGCGCTGGCTTCGCCCTGCAGCGCCGTTTTTCTGCTGGCGAGCACCCTGCTCACCGTAGACGGTCTGGTGCACCGCATACATGATGCCGGAAAACTGGCCGTGGTTCACATCGACCTTGTGGACGGCCTTTCGTCGCGGGAGATCGCGGTGGACTCCCTCAACGCCCTGTGCCACCCGGACGGCATCATCTCCACCCGCCCGACCCTGATCCGCCGGGCGCGCCACCGCGGCCTGCTGACCGTTCAGCGGGCATTCATCCTGGATTCCCTCTCGCTGACCAGCCTGTCCGGTCAGCTGGAGCAGGGCAAGCCGGATTTTGTCGAGATCCTTCCCGGCATCATGCCCCGGGTCATCGCCGAGATCAGCGCCCGCACACAGGTGCCTGTCATTGCAGGCGGCCTGCTGCGGGACAAAGCCGACGTCATGGTCGCCATGCGCGCAGGTGCCGCCGCAGTTTCCACCTCTGCGCCCTCCCTGTGGGATATCTGAGCCAGAACAAGATCCCAGCTGAAGTACGAAAAGCATAATAGTATCCTGGTGTTTTATTGGATATGCCCGCCCACCGATGGAGCCGGATCTCCACGGTGAGCGGGCATTTTTTCGTTTTCATTCGATTTGAGTGAATCTATTCAGCCTGCGGATTAACTCGATAATTTAAAGCAATCCTACAAGTCGCACTCCCCTTAAAGTCTTTCTGCTTCCTGCATCTTAGCATCATACTGGATGGCAGAGATCGGCACGAAGCCCTCGATCATATCCAGTTTGCTGTTGACAAGGTCATCATACACATCTTTGATGGGCGACGTAATGGAAGGCTCCAGCTGTTCATTTGCAATTACGCTTTCCACCAGTGCTTGTTTGTTTTTCAGTTTCTGCGCCATATCGGGCAGGAAGTGATAATTTTCAATCATGCGCAGAATGATGTTTGCCATAAAATTTCCGCGGATGCTGCTCAACTCGATATAAATCGCTCCGGCATCCTCCACGGAAATTTGTGCGATGCTCATCAGGTAATCAGCCAGAGTCCCTTGCGTATCGTTCAAAATTCCCTGACTTGCCATACTGCGTTGCAGGATATTCATTTTTCGATAGTCCTGAATTATACCGGTTTTTATCAGTACATTCCACTACTTTATGCAGTCACATGGGTGGCATTCTCTTTCACCGAATTGATCGTATCCATCAGTTCACTCCCTGTTTTGCCATCAAACAGGCGGGTAAACAGGATGGGTTGGTCAAAGGGTGGTTTCATCAGAACCGCTTTGCTTTCCACATAACCGTTCTGCTCGATGTAATGAATGACCTTCTGCACGAACGCGATCTGCTTCGCATTCAGCGATTCGTCGTTGATGAACTTGGAAAATGCCTGCATGGCAGCATCGTGGTCCAGCTTTGCCACTTTACGCACCAGCAGACCAAAGGGTGTATCCCGAAACTCCCGTGCATAGTCCTCTTTGCTGCCCAGCTCACAGGTGAAGATATGTTCCAGCTCGGTATAGTCGCCCCGGGAAAGCGGAATGTTCTGGGTCAGCTTGTGGATGGCCAGCGTATCGCTGCGGTGCTCCATGATGTAGCGGTTCACACGTTCCCGGTACTCGCCAAAATCGTAGCCGGAATCCAGCGCTTTGCCCTCGGTCTGTTCCAGTACCGGGTCGGCAAGGGCCGTGTAGACAGGCTTTTGCCCCTCGCCGCCCTCCACCAGAAACTTGATGAGCTCCCGCAGTTCCAGCCGCATTTCCTCAAAGCGGAGCAAATCATGCGAGGTCAAAAATTCGTCCGTCTGCACCTCCCGGATGAGGGGCAGCTTTGCCTGCACCTGTGGGATGGTAGCTTTCCCTTCCAGCATTGCCGCCGTGCTGCGCAGCTGTTTCTGGGCGCGGCCCAGCCCCGGCAGACCTTCCAGTTCACAGAGCAGCAAGCCATACACAAAGTTATCGAACCGCTTGGCGGCCTCGTCCTTATCGTCCAGCGAGATGAGCGGTGCCACCTCTTTCATCAG
>QWCK01005127.1_pt1 | contig 12964 bp, 12 predicted proteins | sample 1972571 | NCBI WGS metagenome assembly QWCK01 (sample SAMN09866710, study PRJNA288562) | Human gut metagenome isolate term2_stool, whole genome shotgun sequencing... | isolation source: gut | host: Homo sapiens | place: USA: California
GTTTATTCTGAATATGTATAAAAAGGGTTATACATTGGATCAGATCGCAGATGTAGCTGAAACAGGTGTTGATGAAGTTGAGGCGATTATTAAGAAGAAGGAGCCTGCAATGGCGTAACTATCATTAGCAAAAATAAAACGTAATTTCTTGCATAACTCAATAGTATATGTTACGATTTTACTGTTGTTAAGACGAATCTAAAGGATGATGCTTGCACGCATCATCCTTTTTAAATACAGGAGTAGTAAATGGATATCAAAATACAGGAAAGAGCGCCGATTTATGAGGCTCTTGAGGAGTTTAAGAAGAAGAGAGTGGTGCCGTTTGATGTGCCGGGACACAAGAGAGGCAGGGGAAATCCTGAGCTGGTGCATCTGCTCGGAGAAAAGTGTGTAGGGCTTGATGTCAATTCAATGAAGCCGCTTGACAATTTGTGCCATCCGGTTTCGGTAATCAGAGAGGCGGAGGAGCTTGCGGCGGATGCTTTTGGAGCGGCAAATGCTTTTCTTATGGTAGGAGGCACCACCTCTGCGGTGCAGGCCATGATTTTGTCCACCTGCAAGGCAGGAGACAAGATTATACTTCCGAGAAATGTTCATAAAAGTGCTCTTAATGCACTCGTGCTCTGCGGAGCGATACCGGTTTATGTCAATCCGCAGATGAATGCCAAGCTTGGTATTTCGCTTGGAATGGAGATTGACCAGGTGGCGAGGGCTATCGAGGAAAATCCGGATGCAAAGGCTGTGCTTGTAAACAATCCAACGTATTACGGAATCTGTTCTGACCTTAAGTCGATAGTTGCGCTGGCTCATTCGAAGGGAATCAAGGTGCTCACGGATGAGGCACATGGTACACATCTTTATTTTGGAAAAGGGCTTCCGATATCAGGAATGGCAGCCGGGGCAGACATGTCTGCGGTATCGATGCACAAATCGGGAGGAAGCCTGACACAGAGCTCGATTCTGCTCACCGGAAGGGATGTGAATGCTGATTATGTGAGGCAGATTATCAACCTCACACAGACCACGAGCGCATCTTATCTGCTATTGTCAAGCCTTGATATATCAAGAAGAAATTTAGCACTCAGAGGCGAAGAATCCTTTGCCAAGGTGGCACAGATGTCGGAGTACGCAAGGCAGGAGATTAATTCCATAGGCGGCTATTATGCGTATGGGCGTGACCTTGTAAACGGCTCAAGCATATATGATTATGATGTGACAAAGCTGTCCATCTATACGCTCGATATAGGGCTTGCCGGAATAGAGGTATATGATTTGCTGCGTGATGAGTATGATATCCAGATAGAGTTTGGAGATATCTGTAATATACTTGCGTATATATCAATCGGTGACAGAATACAGGATATAGAGAGGCTTGTAGGTGCGCTGGAGGATATCAAGCGCCTTTACAGCAAGGACAAGACTGGACTTTTGTCGGGAGAGTACATAAATCCAAAGGTGGCGGTATCGCCGCAGGAGGCGTTTTATTCGCAGAAGAAATCAGTGCGCATTATGGACGCGGTAGGTGCTGTAAGTGGTGAGTTTGTCATGTGTTATCCACCGGGAATCCCGATTCTTGCACCGGGAGAGCTTATCACAAAAGAGATTGCGCAATACATTGTCTACGCAAAGGAAAAGGGCTGTTCAATGCAGGGAACAGAGGATCCTGCGGTAGAATATCTTAAGGTATTGGAGCAGTAAACAGGAGGAAAAGCTATGCAAATGTGGTTTTCACAATATCATACTGCCAATGTCAAGCTGGATGTAAGGATACAGGAGCAGCTTTTTTCAGGGCAGAGTGATTATCAGAAAATAGATGTGTTTAAATCATATGAGTTTGGCAAAATGGTCGCGCTGGATGGCGAGATTGTTTTTTCGGACACAGATGAGTTCATATATGATGAGATGGTCACACATGTGCCGATGGCGGTTCACCCGAATGCCAAAAAGATACTTATAATAGGTGGCGGCGATGGCGGCGTGGCAAAGGAGCTCATCAAATATCCGTCTGTCGAGCATATTGATGTGGTTGAGACAGACAAGATGTTTGTAGATGTATGCAGGCGGTTTTTCCCCGAGGTAGCATGTGGACTTGAGGATGAAAGAATTTCCATGTTTTATGATGACGGTCTGCGATTCTTACGCAGAAAGCATGATGAATATGATCTGATAATCAACGATTCCACAGACCCGCTCGGACATACGGAGGGACTTTTCACAAAAGAGTTTTACGGAAGCTGTTATAAGGCACTGAAGGATGATGGAATCATGGTTTATCAGCACGGCAGCCCTTTTTATGATGAGGATGAGCTTGAGTGCCGGAAAATGCACAGAAAGGTGTATAAATCATTTCCTATAAGCAGGGTATATCAGGCACATATTCCAACCTGTCCGTCAGGCTACTGGCTGTTTGGGTTTGCATCGAAGAAATATCATCCGCTTTATGATCTGGATGCAAAAAGATGGGATGCACTGGGGCTTAAAACCTGGTATTATACAACACATTTACACAGGGGAGCCTTCATGCTTCCGAAATATGTGGAGGATTTACTCGAGGAAGAGGAAACAAAGTAAAACAAATTAGAAAAACTATATCATAACCAAAGCGAATCAGGAGGGACAAAAATGAGCAGATTACTTATTATCGGATGTGGTGGAGTTGCGCAGGTGGCAATCAGAAAATGCTGCCAGAACAGCGAGGTATTTACCGAGATTATGATTGCAAGCAGAACCAAGTCAAAATGTGACGATTTAAAGGCAAAGCTTGAGGGAAAGACAAGCACAAAAATTGAGACTGCAAAGGTTGATGCCGACAATGTGGAGGAATTAAAAGAGCTGATTAATGCATACAAGCCGGGTGCGGTTTTAAATGTTGCGCTTCCGTATCAGGATCTTACAATTATGGATGCATGTCTTGCGTGTGGTGTTGACTACATCGATACTGCCAACTATGAGTGTGAGGATACTGAGGATCCAAAGTGGAGAGCAATCTACGAAAAGCGCTGCAAGGAGCTTGGATTTACGGCATATTTCGATTATTCATGGCAGTGGGCATATCAGGAGAAATTTAAGGAGGCAGGGCTTACAGCTATTCTTGGAAGCGGATTTGACCCGGGTGTGACCTCTGTTTATTCTGCATATGCGCTTAAGCATTATTTTGATGAAATACATACAATAGACATTCTCGACTGCAATGGCGGTGACCATGGATACCCGTTTGCGACAAACTTTAACCCTGAGATAAATCTGCGTGAGGTTTCTGCGAACGGCTCATACTGGACAGACGGTCACTGGGTAGAGACAAAGCCTATGGAGTGGAGAGCGCAGTACAATTTTGATCAGGTCGGAGAAAAGGATATGTATCTGCTTCACCACGAGGAGATTGAGTCGCTCGCCAAAAACATTCCGGGAATAAAGAGAATCAGATTCTTCATGACCTTTGGACAGAGCTATCTCACACATATGAAGTGTCTTGAGGATGTAGGCATGCTAAGGACAGACCCGATTATGGTGGATGGAAAGGAAATAGTGCCAATACAGGTGCTTAAGGAGCTGCTTCCTGACCCTGCATCCCTGGGACCTCGTACAGTCGGAAAGACAAATATCGGATGTATTTTTACAGGTGTCAAGGATGGAAAAGAAAAATCAATCTACATCTACAATGTATGTGACCATCAGGAGTGCTACAAGGAGGTTGAGTCGCAGGCGATTTCTTATACCACAGGTGTGCCGGCAATGATTGGTGCCATGATGGTAGTAAAGGGACTCTGGAAGAAGCCGGGAGTGTTCAATCTCGAGGAGATGGATCCGGATCCATACATGGAGGCTCTTAATAAGTTCGGACTGCCTTGGCAGGTAGTGGAGAATCCGGTTCCTGTGGATTGCTACAAGACTGAGGATGAGTCAGTACATATGGATTAGTCCGGAGGCCGGTATGAAGATAAATGAATTAAGAACTCCCTGTTATGTGATAGACGAGGGAAAATTAACTGAAAATCTTTTGATATTAAACGGTGTCATGCAAAGGACAGGTGCAAGGATTCTTCTGGCACAGAAGGCATTCAGCGCATTTTATGAATATCCTCTTATCGGCAGATATCTAAGCGGGACAACTGCAAGCGGGCTTTTTGAGGCCCGCCTTGCACATGAAGAAATGGGAAAGGAAAACCATGTATTCTGTCCCGCTTTTTTGCCGCAGGAGATGGATGAGCTGGTAGAAATATGTGACCATATTGTATTTAATTCCGTATCGCAGTATCTGCTTCACAGGGATAAAATAGAAAAGGCTGATAAAAAAATAAGTGTCGGGCTCAGAATAAACCCTGAGTGCTCCACACAGGAGGGGCATGAGATATATGACCCATGTGCGCCGGGCTCAAGGCTTGGGATAACGAGAGAGGCACTCGATAAGGCTATTAAAAACGGGCTTGATTTATCACGTATAGAGGGCTTTCATTTTCACACGCTCTGTGAACAGGATTCGGATGCGCTCGAAACGACTCTTGCAGCGGTAGAGGAGAAATTCGGAGATTTGCTGTATGGGCTAAAGTGGCTCAATATGGGAGGCGGACACCACATCACAAGGGCAGATTATGACATTGAGAGGCTTGAAAAATGCATTATGCATATGCGTGACAAATACGACCTGGAAATCTATCTGGAGCCTGGAGAGGCGGTTGCGCTTGATGCAGGATATCTGGAGACAACGGTGCTTGATATAGTTGAAAACAATGGCATAAAGATACTCATTCTGGATACCTCTGCAGCCTGCCATATGCCGGACGTGCTTGAGATGCCGTACCGTCCGCCGCTTATGGACAGTGGAGAGCCGGGTGAGAAGAAGTATACCTACAGATTGTCCTCATGTACCTGTCTGGCAGGTGATGTGATAGGGGATTATTCATTTGACAGAGAGATAAAAAACGGCGACAGGCTGTGCTTTTGCGATATGGCAATCTACTCGATGGTCAAAAATAATACCTTTAACGGCATGCCGCTTCCGGACATTGCAGTAATGGATGAAAATAACGATTGTAAGGTTATCAGGAGATTCGAATATGAAGATTTTAAATGCAGGCTGTCCTAGAGCAGACGGCTTTTATATGCTGGCAGAGTATGCTCCCCACAAAGGTACCATCATCATCTGGCCAAAGCGCCCGGGCTCATGGATTTACGGTGCCAGGCGGGCAAGAGAGGCTTTTGCGGAGGTGATATGTGCAATAGCAGAGTCTGAGCAGGCATATGTGCTCGCTGAGGCAGATGTGATAGACAATGCAAGGTCTGTTGTGGAAGCTGTCAGAAAGCTGAAAAATTATCAGAAAAATTTCCCGGTGAAATATATACAAATGGAGTCAGATGATGCCTGGGCCAGAGATGTGGGGCCGACCTTCGTGAAAAATGAGGATGGCGCTGTCAGAGGAATTGACTGGTGTTTTAATGCCTGGGGCGGCAAGGTGGACGGACTGTACGCAGACTGGACAAAGGATGACAGAGTAGCGGCTTTATTTTGCAACGAAGCCGGATACGACATGTATGATGCGCATCCGTTTGTCTTAGAGGGTGGAGCCATCCACACAGACGGAGAGAAAACTGTGATAGTGACGGAAAGCTGTCTGCTAAGCAAGGGCAGAAATCCGGAATTATCGAAGTCTGAAATAGAACAGAAATTAAAGGATTATCTCGGTGCCGAAAAAATTATCTGGATTCCTTATGGAATATACAATGATGAAACCAACGAGCATGTCGACAACGTATGTGCATTTACAAGCCCGGGGCATGTGGTGCTTGCGTGGACTGATGACATGGATGACCCACAGTATCAGATGTCCTCAGCGGACCTTGAAATATTGGAAAATGAAACTGATGCGAGGGGTAGAAAAATTGAGGTTCACAAGGTTTACATTCCAAAGAAGCCGGTGTGTATCACAGAATATGAGCTTTCCGGCTTCACCTTTGAGGAGGGTGAGGATGAGCGCGAGGCAGGAGAACGCTTAGCGGCAAGCTATGTGAATTTTTACATCACAAACGGCGGTGTGCTCATTCCTCAGTTTGGTGATGTGATGGATGAGCCTGCGCTTAAGGCAATCGGAAGCCTTTTTGAGGGAAGAAAAGTGTATCCGATATATGCGCGCGACATAATTGTCGGCGGGGGAAATATACACTGTATCACACAGCAGATACCACAGTAATTTAATTGGTTGTAATCGTTCCAGCTCACATTGGAGACTTGGGAAAAGCCCATTGTGAGACGACAGGATGAGAAAGGTGAATGGTATGAGAGAGGTTACAATTGCTGCAATCCAGATGAGCTGCAGCCGTGACGTAAAAGAAAATATTGAAAAAGCAGCAAAGCTTATAAGGGCTGCAGCAGAGGCCGGAGCGCAGATAATACTTCCTTCGGAGCTTTTTGAGAGACAGTATTTCTGTCAGGAGAGGCGGTACGATTATTATGACTATGCAAAGCCTCTTTCTGAAAATGATGCGGTGCAGAGCATGAAGGCACTTGCAAAGGAGCTTGGCGTAGTGATTCCTGTGAGCTTTTATGAGGCGGGAGAGGGCAGACAGCTTTTCAACTCAGTGGCGGTGATAGATGCCGACGGAGAGGTGCTTGGAATATACCGAAAGACACATATCCCGGACGATCATTATTATCAGGAGAAGTTTTACTTCACACCGGGAAATACAGGCTTTAAAGCTTTTAAGACAAGATATGCAACAATTGGAGTCGGTATATGCTGGGATCAGTGGTTCCCGGAAACGGCAAGGGGCATGGCTTTAAAGGGCGCAGAGATACTTTTTTACCCTACAGCCATAGGCAGCGAGCCGATACTGGAATGTGACAGCATGCCACACTGGAGACGGTGCATGACCGGACATGCAGCCTGCAATCTGATGCCGGTTGTGGCGGCAAACAGGATAGGCACAGAGGAGGTTGTACCGTGTGCAGAAAACGGAAACCAGAGCTCTGCACTGACATTTTATGGTTCTTCGTTTATCACAGATGCGACCGGAGAGGTTGTTGAGCAGATGGACAGAGTATCGGAGGGCTTCATACTCCACAGTTTTGATCTGGATGAGCTGGAGAGTGATAGAAAGAGCTGGGGGCTGTTCAGGGACAGGCGGCCGGAGATGTATGGGGAGAATTAGCTTAGATTACCCTAATGATTGCAAATTAATTTAAAGTTAATTTAAAACACAGGATACAGCAAAGGCGCTATATCCTGTGTTTTTTATAGTTCCATATTAGTGTATTAGAACATCGGAAAAAATACATATTATTGTTTCAACAGCACTTTGATGTCTTCCTCCGGTGTGGTAATAGGTGCAATCCCATAGTTTTCTACCAGAAAGTTCAGAATGTTAGGAGAAAGGAACGCCGGTAGAGAAGGACCGAGACGGATATTTTTTATACCAAGATGTAACAGTGTTAAGAGGATGCAGACTGCTTTCTGTTCATACCAGGAGAGTACAAAGGAAAGCGGAAGCTCGTTTACTGAACATCCAAATGCATCCGCAAGTGCTATTGCAACCTGTATCGCGCCATAAGCGTCATTACACTGTCCCATATCCATCAGTCGCGGAAGACCACCAATTTCTCCGAGATTTAGATCGTTGAAACGAAATTTTCCACATGCCAGAGTCAGGACGATACTGTCAGAAGGCGTCTGTTTTACAAATTCTGTATAGTAATTTCTGCCCGGTTTGGCACCATCACAGCCGGCAACCAGGAAGAAATGACGGATAGCTCCTGATTTTACGGCCTCTATTACCGTATCCGCATGGGACAGGATTGCTGAATGACCAAAACCGGTTGTTACCTGTGTGCCGCCATTTATGCCTGTGAAGGTCTGATCCTCCTTGTAACCACCGAGCTCAAGTGCTTTTTCAATAACAGGAGTGAAATCCTTCTGTTCATCGATATGAACAGTACCCGGGAAGGCAACCACTTCTGTTGTGAACACTCTGTCGATGTAGCTGCTTTTTGGAGGCATCAGACAATTTGTGGTGTAGAGAATAGGAGCAGGAATATGATCAAATTCTTTTTGCTGATTCTGCCATGCTGTTCCGAAATTTCCTTTCAAGTGAGGGAATTTCTTTAAGAGTGGATATGCATGGGCAGGGAGCATTTCACCATGAGTGTAGATATTGATTCCCTTTCCATTTGTCTGTTCAAGCAAAAGCTGCAGGTCCTTTAAATCGTGTCCGGTTACTACGATAAAAGGTCCCTTTTCCACAGTAAGCGTAACATCTGTTGGCTCCGGTGTTCCATAGGTTTGTGTATTTGCCTTGTCTAGAAGTGCCATGCACTTTAGATTGATTTCACCTACCTTGAGAACTGTTTGAAGCAGCTCATCCATACTTTCTGCGTAACCAATCCTGAACAAGGCTTCACAGAAAAACTGATTTACCTCGGGATCTTCAAAATTCAGGACATATGCATGATAGGCATATGCAGCCATTCCGCGAATACCAAAGAGAATAAGTGACTTCAGGGAACGGATATCTTCATCAGCATTCCATAGTTGTTGCATATCATATTCGTCAGTTCGTCCACAAGGAGACTGACATTTATTACAGTCGCCAACCAGAGAGTCTTTTTCTGCTCTGACCTTTTGTATCATATCTTCAATTGCTGCATTATCAAAGCTTACATTTGTAATTGTGGTAAATAAGCCCTCGATAATGGTCTGCCAGGTCTTTTTTGAAACAGCTGATGTGTCATCGACAGCTCTCGCCAGACCAATCAGTGCGCCTGTCAATTCATCCTGTAACTGTGCAGTATCTGCCTTTTTTCCGCAGACACCTGTATTTCCGGTACAGCCGGTGCATCCGGCCGTTTGTTCACATTGAAAACAAAACATATTTTTTTCCTCCATCAGTAGTTTTTTATGTTTCTGATAGAATAATAGCGTTATAAAAACAACTTGTATGTTTGATTTCCAACATAACGAATGCTTTTGAAAAAAATTTGTCTATTTTAATCAAGCAATTCAATCAATTTATCGAGAAATGCCTCTTCCCCAAAAGTATTAAGCTTGAAAAAAACAGCCTGGCTTCCACCTGCCGTAATTGCGGAAAGGTGAACAGGCTCCTCGCCATTTTGAAAAAGTGTAACATTGAGACTTACCCTGTTACCACCGGTATAGCTGTAGCGTTCAAATACCCTGACGCTGCAACGCGCATCTTGGCTTCGAAAGTCACTGGAATCCTCCAGAGATGCTGACACACTGCCATTTATTATTCCGTCTTCAATCGTGGAAAGTAACTGGTCAAAATCCCTATTGATAACTCTCTCTATTTTTGCCATATACAAGCCCTCCTCTTTCATCATATATCATAATTGTGATAGGTTTTCTTAATCATAAGTATATCACATGGAAAATAAGTATGCACGAAAATAGTTCACTTACACCTATAGCCTGCATCTACAGCTTAAGCCGCCTTAATCCTTTAACAATAATAAACATAGTCACAAATTCAGCCGCCGGAAAAGCAAGCCACACACCTGTCATGCCGAAGGCGGCTGAAAGTGCGAATGCGAAAATGCTTATAGCGATAAAACCACGCATGATAGATGCCGCGAACGCATATTTTACGGACTCAACGGCACTTAGGATAGCAGAACCTACTATATTGATTCCGGCAAAAATAAAGCCTGTAAAGTAAAGGCGCAGTCCGCTCTCGGCATACGAAGCAAGCCTGGCATCGTGCTCGCTGTTGAAAACAGATGTCACAAAAGGTGCAAAGGTGCATATGAACAAAATGAGCAGTGCAGCAATTAAGAGAGATGAAACGACAGCCATCCTGAGTATCGAACCTACATTTTTTCTAAGTCCTCTGCCGTAATAGTCGCTGATAAGAGGCTGTGAACCCTGTGCTATTCCGTTGAACAAAGCTACAGCGACCAGTGACGTATTGGCAACCACACCGTATGCTGCCACACCGATATTTCCTGCAAGCCTCAGGATAATCATATTGAAGACAATAGTTATGACACCTGATGATATCTCAGCAACAAAGGAAGAAACACCAACCTGGCAGGAGTAAAAGAGTCTCTTGACAGATGGAACCGTCGGCTTAAGCTTTACGGAGCATTTGTCTGAGCAGAAATGAATACAGCATATCAGGATGCCTATAATCGGTGAAATAGCGGTAGCTAAAGCGGCTCCCTCCATACCAAGTCCAAGCGGGAACATGAGTATGTAATCAAAAACAATATTAAAAAGGCTGCTGAAAAGAGTGGCGCACATGGCAATGGATGGTGCACCATCATTTCTTACGAAAGCGTTGCACACATAGTTGCACATGAAAAACGGCGTAAAAAGCATGAAAATACGTGTATAGTTTTTACCGGTATTTATAATTGCCGAATCTCCGCCGAGCAGCCCTACGAGCCTGTCCGGAATGAAAATACCAATCAATATGAATATAATGCTTATTATAATACACCACAGCAGGGCATGAAAAAAGTAACTCTCGCTGGATGTATCGCCCTTATTTTTTTCTACGACATATCTGATGGCGGAGCCGACTCCGATCATTGCGCCTATGGCAAAAATCAAATTGTATACAGGCAGCACCAGATTGAGCGCGGTGATACCGTTTGAGCCGACCGCCTTTGATATAAAGAAGGTGTCGGCAAGTATATATAATGACATACCCACCATGCCGAGTATGTTTTGTGAGACATATTTTACAAATAATTTTTTCATAATAGCTATATTGTAAATGCATCTGTCATTTAAATCAATGACAATTTTTTGTAGGTCGGGATGAGTTCAAAATGAGGCATTTTGACTATTGAAATATTTTTTCCGGTAAATTATAATGAATATGTTGAAAAAAATTGGGATTACTAAAGGAGGATAATTATGGAAAACAATAAGCTTTCAACAGGTTTAACCGTATGGTTATGGATTATTTTTGTGGTGAATGTTCTTGCAGCAATTGGCGGTATTGTCGTTGCACTGGGTGCTTCAGTCGTAGGAGCTGCTTTAGGATTAGGTTCGATATATGTCGTACTGAGTTTCATTGGCGTTATACTACAGATTGTCATAACTGTTTCTATCGGTATTTTGCTTTTCGCACACAAAAAGATTGGTTTGGTGCTTATTTTTGCATTTGCAGCCCTGGGATTCATTGTAAGTATGGTTACATATGCCGTTACAGCACAGCTTGGTGTTGGTAATATTGTCAAAGCAATTATTTCAGCCATTCTTATGCCGGTTATTACATATTTATTTGCAAAGAACGACATTGCAAATGGCACAATAGCTTAGAGCAATAAAAAATAAGATGAAAATTAAATAATGTTTTATTAATCCGCTATACGATAGGTGAGTATAGCGGATTTTTAAGTTTGCGCGCCATGGGCGCGCTCTAACGGGTGCAAGTCCCGAATACTCCTAGATAGTGGGAAGTGTATAGCCGAACAGCAAGGGTGTCTACCGTGAGGTAGAATCTGAAGGAAGCTGTAAGCAAATCTCTGGTACGACGAACAGAAATCACATATAAGGCTAGGCTACGAGAGATAAGTTGGCTTAAAGCAAGAAGAACAAAAAAGCAAGTAAATGTAGAAAATCAGGCAATAAAGCTTCTGTCAAAAGAAGAATTGATCAGGAAAATAGAGGTGATTAAAAAAGAACTGAGATCCTATACCTGGCGAGACTTGGAAACAAATGGTAAGTTTGCTAAGAATGATAAACTCTCCTTCATTACGGATGACATGCTTATAGCAGGATGCGATATAGGCAGTGAAACTCATTATATTAGGGCAATCGATGTCAGATGAAGAGAATTAAGTAATGGGGCATTCGAGTTTAGCAATACTTCAGAAGGCTTTGCGAATGCCAAGGCATGGATGCTGGCACTTGCGGCAAAAATGGTGCTGCAGCTTTTTTGTATGTATGAAAAGTTTATTGAAGTATGAGGTGAAAAGATATGAATGAAAAATTTGATTTTCTGCCACTTGGGAGCATTGTAGTAGTAAGCGGTGGCATAAAAAAATTTGTGATTGTTGCAAGAGCACTGCAGGTAAATATAAATGGCTGTAAACAGTTGTTTGATTATGCTGCCTGTCCATATCCTGAGGGAATGAATGGTGACAGGCTTATGTATTTTCAGCATACAGATATCAGCAGGGTTGTGTTTGAAGGGTATGTAGATGATGATGAGATAATGATGTGTGACAACAAAGAAAGCTGACAATAAAAAACAGCAGGAACAGTGCCAGTCAGAGATAGATGTGCTTGATGAGAAAATAGAGAGGCTGAAGGCGGCATACAGGAAGCTGGATGATGCCAAGGAGGCTATTGATGATATCAAGCATAACCAGAGGAATATGATAAATTCAGACCTTTATCAGTGCATGTGGACAGGCAGCAATGCACAGGAATGTTATGATTCATGTGAGAGCGGAAATTTATATACAGCATATGACGGATATGTGTCAAATATAGATGCAGCGGAGGATGCCATCAACTGGGAAATAAATACACTAAAAGAAAAAATGAATGAAAAATATGGTGTGCTTTCAGGACTTGTTAACGCATGGGATGATCTGTGCACGAAAATACAGAATTTTTTCAATTAATAAAAGTGAGAGGAGAAATACAAAGATGGAAATCAGCCTTGATAATATGCAGGTATCTTTTATGACTGCCGGTATAAAAACAGCTTCTGATTCCGTAAGTCTCACAGCGGCAGAGACAGAAATCAAAAGCAGATCTGAAGCAATGGACAAATTTCAGGAAGAATACAGGCAGCTGAAAGCCTTTGTGAAAGATTACAGAGATACTTTAAATAATGATCTGGCAAAAATAGACCTGATAATAAATGCAATAAATGAAAATGACAGAAAACAGGGAGATTATATTAAAAATGGTATTGGACTATCAGATACAGCTGTGATACCATAAAACTAGGAGATGAAAATGGAAGGGTTTCAGATAAATTATACGGATCT
>QWCK01004778.1_pt1 | contig 12955 bp, 9 predicted proteins | sample 1972571 | NCBI WGS metagenome assembly QWCK01 (sample SAMN09866710, study PRJNA288562) | Human gut metagenome isolate term2_stool, whole genome shotgun sequencing... | isolation source: gut | host: Homo sapiens | place: USA: California
AGCGGAGGCAGCGAGCATCACCGTGGTGTCGAGACCGATCGCGAGGAAGGAGGCCTGGTTCGTCACTTCCGGGATCACCGGATTCACCTTGCCCGGCATGATGGAAGAACCCGGCTGGCGCATCGGCAGGTTGATTTCGGAAAGACCCGTGCGGGGACCGGAGGCGAGCAGACGCATATCGTTGCAGACCTTCGTGAGCTTCACAGCGAGGCTCTTAACAGCGGAGGAAATCGCAACATAGGCGCCGCAGTCGCTCGTCGCGGCGATCAGATCGTCACTGTTATGGAAGTCGATGCCGGTCTGTTCAGCGAGGTACTTCACGGCCTTCGCCGGATAGTCGGGGTGGCAGGTCACGGTCGTGCCGATAGCGGTGCCGCCGAGGTTGATCACGCGGAGGTGCTTCTGCGCGTCCTTGATCGTTTCAATTTCGTCTTCAATCGTGCGGCCCCAGCCGTGGAACTCCTGACCCATGGACATCGGGACGGCGTCCTGGAGGTGCGTGCGGCCCATCTTCAGAACGTTCTTGAATTCGTCAGCCTTCTTGTAGTAGGCCTGAACGAGCTGCTGCAGAGCCTTGAGGAGGTCCTCAGAGCGGTAGTACATCGCAAGGTGCAGAGCGGTCGGGTACGTATCGTTCGTGGACTGGCCGAAGTTCGCGTGGTCGTTCGGCGACACCTGCTTCTGGGAGCCCTTCGGGAGACCGAGCTTCTCGCAGGCGATGCTGCAGATCACTTCGTTCGTGTTCATATTGGTCGAAGTGCCGGCACCGCCCTGAAGCCAGTCGGTAACGAACTGGTCACGGTACTTGCCTTCGAGCAGCTGATCACAGGCGTAGATCAGGGCATCAGCAACGTTCGCCGGGATCGTGCCGAGCTCCTTGTTCGTACGGACAGCCGCCTTCTTCACCTGAGCGAAAGCCTTGATGAAGTATTCGTCTTCATTCATCGAATGCTCAGTGATGTGGAAGTTTTCCTTGCCGCGCAGGGACTGAACACCGTAGTACACATCATCAGGAATCTCGAGATCGCCAAGGAAATCATGCTCAATACGGGACATCTTCTACTCCTATAAAAACAGGGCCGAAGCTCTGTGTTAACCAGACTGGCTTCCGCAGACCGGACCGCCAGCGCCGGGCCGCTCACCGGAGTAATCCTTCTATTTCCGGAGGGTGGTTACTTTTATCTAAGATAAACTACTTATGCGGCATACTATAGTACTAATTTCCTATCTAGGGTGTATTGCCCATTAGGTATGTGACATAGATCAAATGCGTACCACCCCGAATAACGAAGACACAAAAAACCCCAGACCTTACGGTCTGGGGTTTTTCTTAAAGCTAAGACTTCAGCCGATTAGATCGACTTGATCGGGATCAGCTTCTTCGGGGTCGGCAGAACCTTATCGTAGTTCTTGATACCCTGTTCAGCCATCTTGCGACGGATGAAGGCGATCTGCGTACGCAGCGGGAGCTGCTTCGGGCAGAAGTCATCGCAGCCGAGGAGCGACATGCAGCCGAAGACGCCGGAGTCATCGCCCATCACTTCATAGAAGTCAGCATCATTGCGGTCGTCACGGGGATCGAGACGGAAGCGGGCGATCTTGTTGATCGCGACAGCGCCGACGAAGTCCGGACGCATACGGAACGTGCCGCAGGCAGCAACGCAGCAGCCGCATTCGATGCAGTGGTCGAGGTTGTAAAGGTCTTCAGCAAGCTGCGGGTCCATCGGAACCTCAGTTTTGCGCATATCGATATCGATTTCCTTCGTGTGAACCCAGGACTCGATACGCTCAGACATATTGCGCATCCACTTGCCGGTGTTCACGGAAAGGTCACCAATCAGCTCAAAGCCCGGGAGCGGGGCGAGCGTGAATTCGCTCGGCAGATCGCGGGTCAGCGTACGGCAGGCAAGGCCCGGCTTGCCGTTGATCAGCATCGCGCAGGAACCGCAGATGCCAGCGCGGCAGACGAAGTCAAACTGCAGCGTCGGATCCTGTTCATCGCGCAGATCGTTCAGAGCGATGAAGAGGGTCATACGGTCGCCTTCTTCGAGCTCATAAGTCTGCATGTGCGGAACACTGTCCGGATCCTGCGGGTTGTAACGCAGGATGCTGATCTTAAGCAGACGGTGCTTGGTTTCAGTTTGGGTTTTGCTCATTTTTTCTGTCTGCTCCTAATTAGTCAGCAAGAGGTTCGTAGGTACGTTCATTGCGTCCACGAAGACGCTTCGGGAGCTTGTCCTCATAAGGCATAAGGGCATTCTGAATTGCAAAGCGATCCTTGCCTTCGGCTTCCATCTTGGCCCGGATGTCGTCCACTTCCTTCTGACGACGGACAGATTCGGGGTTCTCGATGTAGTTCTTGGCACCGTAACCGCGGAAGCCCGGCGGGAGTTCCATCGTCGAAATGTCGAGATCCTCGTAAGAGATATCCGGCACGGTGGACTTCGGATCCTTCCAGGTCGTGATAGTACGCTTCAGCCAGTTCACGTCATCGCGGCGCGGATAGTCTTCACGGGAGTGAGCACCGCGGGATTCCTTACGGGCGAGAGCGCCGCAGGCAACCGTCAGAGCAACCTTCAGCATCTTGCGGGTACGGTAGGCGTACACAAGCTGCGGATTGTTGCCGATGTCGTTCTTCACGCTGATGTTGTAGGAGCGTTCAAGCAGCTGCTGGAGTTCATCAACAGCTTCACTCATCTGCTTCTCGTTACGGAAGATGCCGATCTTGCTCGTCATGATTTCCTGCATACGGGTGCGGATCTTGACGGCGTCTTCGTTACCAGTGTTGTGCAGGAAGCCGTTCAGCTCATCCTGGACCTTACGGGCGAAGTCGTAAACGATAGAGGTCGGAAGGTCGATCTCGTTCTCGGGCTTCTCGCAGAAGTCAGCGATGAATTCACCGACGATCATGCCGGCAACCACGGTTTCAGCAACAGAGTTGCCGCCCAGACGGTTGAAGCCGTGCATATCCCAGCAGGCGCACTCGCCGGCAGCGAAGAGACCCTTCAGCTGACGGGATTCACCGCGGTAGTCGGTACGGATGCCGCCCATCGTGTAGTGCTGGGCCGGACGCACCGGAATCCACTCTTTGATCGGGTCAACGCCGAGGAAGTAGTGGCAGATGTCATAGACTTCACGCAGGTTGTGCTTGATGTGATGTTCGCCAAGCAGCGTGATATCGAGCCAGAGGTGATCGCCATACTTGGAGTGAACACCCTTGCCCTGAGCAATACGCTCTTCCATACGGCGGGAGACCACGTCGCGGGAGGCAAGTTCCTTCTTTTCCGGTTCGACATCGGGCATGAAGCGATAGCCATCGACGTCACGCAGCAGACCGCCGTCACCGCGGCAGCCTTCCGTCACCAGAATGCCAGCCGGGAAAATGCCGGTCGGGTGGAACTGAATGGCTTCCATGTTACCCAGACCGGCGACACCGGTTTCGAGGGCGAGAGCAGCACCGATGCCTTCGCAGATCACGGCGTTCGTGGTCACGCGGTAGATACGGCCGGCACCGCCGGTAGACATGGCGGTAGCCTTGGCCACATAGGCCATCAGCTCACCGGTCACGAGGTCACGGACGATAGCGCCGTAGCAGCGCTTGCCGTCATGAATCAGGGCGAGAGCCTCAACACGCTCCATCACCGGGATGTGCTCGGCGATCACGCGGTCGGACACAGCATTCAGCATGGCGTGGCCGGTACCGTCGGAAGCGAAAACGCAGCGCCACTTCTTCGTGCCGCCGAAGTCACGCTGGCGGAGAAGGCCCTGGCACTCTTTGCGTTCCGTAATCGTCACGCGCTCGCCATTGATAATCACCTGATGGTCGCCGGCGGTAATGCGGGACCACGTCACGCCCCAGGCAGCCAGTTCACGGGCGGCCTTCGGCGCCGTATTCACGAACATACGGCAGACGTCCTGGTCCGCACCCCAGTCAGAACCGCGGACGGTATCGACGAAGTGAAGATCTTCGTTATCGCCAAGGCCCTTGATCATGTTGCCGAGGGAGGCCTGCATGCCGCCCTGAGCCGCTTTAGAGTGAGAGCGCTTCGGAGGGCAGAGGGACAGGACAATGGCGTCCTGGCCGCGACGCTGCACAGCAACTGCCATGCGAAGGCCTGCCAGACCGGCACCGATCACCAGTACGTCGGTGTAGATGATTTTCATGTTTGCTTGGTCTCCTAAGATGCCCTGCAGCGATGGCCTTTCAGTCATCCCGCGGGTCATATTTTTTTAGTGGCAGTCTCTAAGCAACCCGAGACCGCCTCTTTCAGCCAAACGGCTGAAAGGTACTTCCTGTTAATAAAAGAACAGAAACCTGTGTTTGCCGAACGAATCCGGCTTTCCGGCCTCATCCCTACTTAGGGAGAGAAAGACGACAGGGTCATTCACCCTAAAGTAGCTACCACCGGACTTTCACAATTCGGTAGGTATTCTACCCACCTCTCTGCGATTTTCGGCTGAAGTCTAGTGATTACCTAGCCATTGGGACTACTAGGAATAACCCGTATTATAGCCTCAATTGTGCTCCAAAGTTCTCGTATTTTCCCATTTAAAACGCTTAATATCAAGTGAAAAAGCGAGATTTACGAAAAAAACCGTATTCTCCGCGCCGCCATTCTGTAACTAGTTATCATCCACTACATCCGGATTATTCATACCCCTTCAGGTTTATAGGGTATCCACTTAATACTTACGGCGTTGTTTTACCATCGGGAAATGATGATTCCCACTTTCTGAGACCATCTGAAACGTCTCCGGATGCTCAGGGCATAATTAGAAGACTGCAGGAGAACCGGCTCAGTCAGGCCGGCAGAGTCATAACTTAGGATCTCGTAGCATGCCCATTCCCACATTCAGACCGAGAAAAAAAGGAGAAAAGCTTCCCCCGCTTAAGGAGAGACTTGCCCGGATCGGCCTAGTAAACGACTGGGACTATGTGCTTCATCTTCCGCTGAGGTACGAGGATGAGACCGCGATCACGCCGATCGCGGATCTGGTATCGGGGTCCCCTGCCCAGATTGAAGGCGTTGTGATTGACGAGCGGGTGACTCCTCGGTCGCTCACCGCTGTCGTTGAGGATGATACCGGTGTGCTTCAGGTGCGTCTCATCCACTTTTTCCCCTCTCAGGCTCAGCAGCTGAGGGTCGGAGCCCGGGTAAGGCTTTACGGTGAACCGCGTTCCGGTTGGAACCAGGCACTCGAGATGGTGCATCCGAGAATCAAGCGCGCGGTTGAACGGACTGACGATCTCCCGACAACGCTCACCCCGGTTTATCCCGCGGGAGAAGGTATCACGCAGCCCTGGCTCCGGAAGCGGATCGCACGGGCATTACTGGATGTTGATCTCTCCGATCTTCTTCCGGAATCCATCCGGACAAAGCTCCGGCTGCCGCCGCTCCGCGACGCGCTTCAGTATCTGCATCATCCGCCGCGCGGCGCGACACTTGCGGATCTTGACACCCACTCCTGCCCAGCCTGGCAGCGTCTGAAGCTCGATGAGCTTCTTGCGCAGCAGATCACACTCCGGCATTCGCGCGTTCTTCGCGGGAAATCGGTAGCTCCGGTTCTTGCGGAGCCCAAGTCCGGCCGGATTACTCCCGATCTGATCCGCAGTCTTCCCTTCCGCCTGACCGGAGCCCAGTCCCGGGTCTGGAAGGAGGTTGGGGCTGATCTCGCCCTCCCTCATCCGATGAACCGTCTGGTTCAGGGCGATGTCGGCTCAGGTAAGACCGTGATTGCGGCGCTAGCCGCCTGCCGCGCGATTGAGTGCGGCTATCAGGCGGCGATCATGGCACCCACCGAGATTCTCGCGGAACAGCACTTCCGGGGCATTTCTCAGTGGCTTGAGCCGCTTGGAATCCGGATCGCCTTCCTCACAGGACACCAGAAAGCCTCCGAGCGGCGCGCCATGCTGGAAGACATCGCGAGCGGCCGCGCGCAGCTGGCTGTTGGAACGCATGCTCTTATTCAGGATGCGGTGAGCTTCCATAAGCTTGGTCTCGCAATTATCGATGAGCAGCACCGGTTTGGCGTTTCGCAGCGTCTGGCGCTCCGTACCGCTGCAGCCGACGGCCTTACGCCTCACCTTCTGATGCTCTCCGCCACTCCTATTCCGCGAACTCTCGCCATGAGTTACCTCGCGGACTTTGATGTCTCGGTTATCGATGAACTCCCGCCTGGGCGTCAGCCGGTATCAACACGCATCATGCCGATTTCAAGGAAGCCAGAACTGATTCAAGGTATCGGGCGTGAGGTCTCCCGCGGCCACCAGGCTTATTGGGTATGCCCTCTGATTGAAGAGAATGAAGAGCTGGAGCTGACAGCCGCCAAGGAAACCTTTGAAGAAATCAAGTCTGCCCTGCCCGGCGTAACGGTAGGCCTTGTGCATGGGGAACTGCCTCAGCAGGAGAAAGATGCCGTCATGCAGGCCTTCAAGGCAGGAGAGATTTCACTCCTCGTCGCAACGACAGTGATTGAGGTTGGGGTCGACGTACCGAACGCCTCCACCATGGTGATTGAGCACGCCGAGCGATTCGGGCTTGCGCAGCTCCACCAGCTTCGCGGACGTATCGGCCGAGGCTCGCTTAAAAGCTGGTGCATTCTTCTCTATGGAGAGCCGCTTTCCGAAAACGGAAGGGCGAGGCTTCAGGTCATCCGTAATACAACGGACGGTTTTGAAATCGCGCGTAAGGATCTTGAGCTTCGGGGACCGGGTGAATTCCTGGGAGCCCGCCAGAGCGGCGTGCCGATGCTTCGGTTCGCGAGCCTCGAGGAGGATGGCGAACTGCTCGATATGGCACGCGAACTCGGAGACGAATGGCTGAAGAACGACCCCGAGACCGCACTGCGTCACGCGAAACGCTGGTTCGCGGGCCGCGAGGGGTTCCTTGAGGCCTGAGCGTTGAAATCAGTGGCCGTGCCCGTAATCGCGCGGCCCGAAAATCGCACTTCCGACTCTGACCATCATGCTCCCGCACTGGATGGCGCTTTCAATATCGCTGCTCATTCCCATGGAAAGCGTGTCAAGACCGAGGCCAGCCGCGTTGGCTTCATCAAAAAGCTTCTTCATGGCGCGGAACGGCACCTTCTGCTTCTCGGGATCCTCTTCCGGGGTCGGAATCACCATAAAACCGCGAAGCTTCAGGTTGGGAAGCGCGGCAACATCGCGCGCGAACTGCAGCGCCTCTTCGGGCTTTACTCCGCTCTTCGTTTCTTCTCCGTCCACATTCACTTCGATCAGAACGTTAAGCGGGGGCATCCCCTCGGGACGCTGGGATGAGAGTCTCTCGGCGATCTTCATCCGGTTCACGCTTTGCACCCAGCTGAAGTGTTCCGCCACCGGACGCGTTTTATTGGACTGGAGCGGTCCGATAAAGTGCCACTCAAGCGGCAGCTCCGGATGATTCGAGCGGAACCAGTCCACCTTGTCGCAGCCCTCCTGGGCATAGTTTTCACCAAGAGAAAAGAGTCCTAGCTGAGCCGCTGCGAGCGCCGCCTCAGCGGGAAACGTCTTGCTCACCGCCAGAAGCTTCACCTCTTCGGGCTTCCTTCCCGCCTCTAGGCACGCTTTTTCGATCCGACTTCGAACTTCCGCCACTCTTTCTTCAATCCCAGGCTTCAGCACTGACATAGTGACTTCCCTGCCCTCCATTCAGTCACGGAAAACTCTGTCTGCATGGGGCTTCCGCAGGGATTAGCCTGAAGGGGCGACAAGCCGCCTCATCTGAAATCCATTTGCGGAAGAAAAATTTCCCGTAAGATTTACTCGTTTAAATTCAATCAGCTGTCGCAATAAAAAAGCTTTGCTGCTGATTTAATAAAGATACCGCAAGGGTTATTACCTAAAACAGATTCACTTTTGCAGCTATTTCAGGTTCATAGAATAACCTTCGCTCCAGGTCTTACCATCATTAAACCCAGTGTCCCTGTATTTTAGCGGACGCCCCAACGCATTACTCGTTCAAAACAGAAAATGACCATCAGAAAAAAAATCGTATTGACAGCCGCGGCTGCTGCCGTTCTTTCTCTCTCGGGTCCCGCTTTCGCAGGCGGCTTCCAGCTTAACGAGCAGTCGATTACGGGTCTGGGCCGCGCTTTCGCTGGCGAAGGCATCATGGGGGACGACCTCTCGGCTACCTGGTATAACCCCGCCGGCATGACGCTGCTCTCCGGCACTCAGGTCCAACTCGGCGGTGTGGCAAATGCCATGGACATGTCCTATAAGGGCACTGATGGTTCTACGGAAAACGGCCGTAAGCGCATTTCCCCGATTCTTCACCAGATGGTGACCCACCAGTTCAATGACAAGATCTGGGGCGGGCTTGCCATCGTGATGCCTTTCGGCCTCGCTGACTCCTATAACCAGAACTGGGAAGGCGCTGAACGCGGCTACGATGCCAAGCTTCTCACGATCAACATCAACCCGTCCGTGACCTGGAAGATCAACGACAAGTTCTCGGTCGGCGCTGGATTCTCGGCTCAGTACATTGACGCCACGGTGTCCATGAAGCGTAACCTCCTCGGCCAGAACGTGTACTCGCGTCTTGACGCGGATGACTGGGGCTACGGCTGGAATATCGGCGGCATGTGGTCCGCCACCGATAACTTCCGCATGGGTTTCGGCTACCGCTCCGCCATCACGCATAAGGCACACGGCACGGTGAAGCTCTCGACGGATGCCGCTGGCCAGAAGGCCATTGTTGCCGCCGCTCAGAACGCCAAACTGAATCCCGGCAGTACTCAGGCTGCGGGCATGATCGCGGCCATGCGGCAGGCGAATCTGTCGTTCGCTGACGTCATGGGCATCGCCCAGTCGGGCGCAATGACGCTGAATGGCGGCGCCCAGATGGACGCTCCCGCGAACGCGAACCTTACGTTTGTCTGGAAGTACTCCCCGAAGATGAGACTCTCGGGCTCCATCCGCTGGACCGACTGGAGCAGCTTCGATAACCTGATTATCAATGCGGGCGGACTCCCCCACAGCCAGACTGACGTGCCGATGAAGTGGCGCGACTCCTGGTTCTTCTCCCTCGGCTACGACCTCGATATCACGCCGAAGTGGACGATCCGCGGCGGTGTTGCCTATGACCGCTCCCCGATCGCGAATCCCCGTTACCGTACGGCTCTGATTCCGGACGCAAACCGCATCTGGGCGACGCTTGGCGCGACCTACCGCATGAACGAGCACTGGCAGTTCGATATCGCCGCGACTCACATCCACGGTATCGGCGAACGTAATCTCTACGCCTCCCAGGACGCGAACTCCCAGAAGATCGGCCGCTTTGACAAGCTGAACTGCTACATGGTCGGCGCGGGCGTCGTTTACCGCTTCTGATCCGCAGATTCAGGGGCCGCCTCTTCCGCGGCCTCCATCTGAAAAAAGAGAGGCCTCATGGTTCAAGCCATGAGGCCTCTCTGCTTCCTCAGTAAAATACGCGCACTATGGAAAAAATTCTCCTTCACAGCTGCTGCGCCCCGTGCTCAGGCGCGATCCTTGAGTGGATGATGGCAAACGGTTACGAACCGACTGTCTATTACTACAATCCGAATATTTTTCCGGAAAAAGAGTATCTGATCCGGAAAAACGAAATCACCGAATACGCGAAAAAACTTGGCGTACCGATTATCGACGGTGACTGGAATCACGACTTCTGGCGCGAAAAAGTGAAGGGGCTCGAAGATGAGCCGGAACGCGGCGCCCGGTGCCTGCAGTGCTTCCGCGTGCGGCTGTACCAGACAGCGAAGGTCGCTTCCGAAATGGGTTTCTCCCGCTTCACAACCACGCTCGCCTCAAGCCGCTGGAAGCGCCTTGATCAGGTAGCGGAGGCCGGGAACTGGGCCGCATCCCAGTTCCCCGGGGTTGAATACTGGGATCGCAACTGGAGAAAAGGCGGTCTGCAGGATCGCCGGGGCGCTCTGATCCGCGAGAATCACTTCTATAACCAGCTCTACTGCGGCTGCGAATTCTCGATGCGGGGACTTGCGGAACGCATGGCCCGCCAGAGCGAACAGGCGAAAAAGGACGAAGAAGCAGCGCGGGAAAAGATCGACGCCGTTCTTCAGTCCGTCAGAAAATCCGCCTGAATTACGGTGCCGGAACGTGCGGCACGAATGACCAGGGATCGGCAAAGTAGGCGGCAACACCGAAGCCGATAAAGACGAGCGCCGCCACAATGTGAACCGTACGGACCGGAATGTATTTCGCGAACCGGTCACCGATGAAGACCACGGGAGCGTCCGCCAAAAGCATACCGACCGTGGTTCCCATCATCACTGGAATGACGGTGCCGACCTTCGCCGCAATCGCAATGGTCGCGAGCTGGGTCTTGTCTCCCATTTCAGCGAGGAAGAAGAGGATCAGCGTCGCTGTAAAAACGCCGTACTTCTTCCAGCGGCTGTGTTCCGCGTCGCTGTCATCCTTATCGGGGATCATCATCCAGATGCCCATGCCGATGAAGGACACAATCAGCACCCAGCGCAGAATTTCCGGCGTGAGCCACGCGTTGATCCAGTAGCCGAGCATGGCGGCGAGCCAATGATTCAGGAGTGTCGCACAGAGAATACCGAGCACGATCGGGATAGGTTTTCTGTAGTGAGCGGCCAGAGCCAGAGCAAGCAGCTGGGTCTTGTCACCAATTTCAGAGAGCGTGATTGCGCCCATGCTGAGCAGTATTGTTTGAAGCATGATTCTGGGGTCGGGAGATTGAAGGATCCCCGTAGATCCTGAGCCGGTCCTGACAGACAGAAACCCTGCAGGCGGCAGAGACCGGCGTCTCATCCCACGCACCCAGCAGAGTCTCTGGTCTTGCCGGTTCAGTCTTGATATCTGAATCCTGCGCCATGGCTTCTGGAGCCAAGTGTGTTGACGCAGGTCGCTGCCTTGCCGCTCTTAGTGGCGGTCCAGGGTCTGCAGCGCGGCTACTCCCCAAAGTAGGAAAGGGATTGTACCGGAAAATAACACTCCCGGAAAAAAACGGATTTTTTCCATCACTTCCTCTCTCACCCTATTGGACTCACCGCCCTCACGACTTACAATAGGGAGCGTTTTGTACTCAGAACCGGAGCGGGTCACAGGATTCTCCCCGGGTTTTTTCTTTGGACTATTAAGAAACATGACTGAAGTTCGCACCCGCATTGCACCGAGCCCTACCGGCATGATGCATCTCGGCACCGCCCGTACGGCTATCTACTGCTGGGCTGTCGCCCGCCACTTTGGCGGCAAATTCCTTCTTCGTATTGAAGATACCGATCAGGAACGCTCCACCCCGGAAGCGACCCAGGTGATTCTGGACTCGATGAAGTGGCTGAACCTCGACTACGACAACCAGGGCGCTGTGGTTTATCAGATGCAGCGTCTGGACCGCTACAAGGAAGTGGCGGATTCGCTTCTCGAGAAGGGCCTTGCCTATTGGGATTACTGCACGAAGGAAGAGCTTGACGCGATGCGTGAAGCCCAGAAGCTCCGCGGTGAAAAGCCCCGTTATGACGGCCGCTGGAGACCCGAACGCGCCGCTGAGCTCGGCCTTGTGAAGCCTGAAGGCGTGAAGCCAGTTCTCCGCTTCCGCAATCCGGATGACGGCGATGTGACCTGGGAAGACGCTGTGTACGGTCCGATCACCGTGTCAAACACTGAGCTTGATGACCTCGTCATCATGCGCTCCGACGGTATCCCGACCTACAACTTCGCGGTCGTGGTGGATGATATTGATATGAAGATGACGCACGTGATCCGCGGCGCTGACCATATCAACAACACGCCCCGCCAGATCAATCTGTACCGCGCTCTCGGCGTAGAGCCTCCGATCTTCGGCCACCTGCCGCTGATCAACGGACCGGACGGCAAGAAGCTGTCGAAACGTCACGGCTCCGTCGCTGTGACGGAGTACAAGAAGGCCGGCTATCTGCCTGAAGCGATCTTCAACTACCTCGCCCGTCTTGGCTGGGGCCACGGCAACATGGAGAAATTCACCCGCGAGGAACTCGCGAAGGTGTTCGTGCTCTCCGACTGCTCTCGCGCCGCTGCCCGCATGGACTTCAAGAAGCTTGCCTGGCTGAACGGTCAGTACATGAAGGAAGCGGACGACAGCCGCCTCGCCGATCTCGTGAAGGACCGTATCGTTGCCCGCGGCGGCGATCTCTCGAAGGCGGATCTCGTGAAGGTCTGCGCGCTCCTCAAGAGCCGCGCCCAGACGCTCGAGGAACTGGCTGACGACGCCATGGTGTTCTATGGCCCCTACACTCCGGTCGCTGAAGACATCGCAAAGTCGCTTGAAAATGGAGGCCGTGAAGCCGCAAGCCTCGCTCTGAAGAAGCTTGAAGCGCTCCCTGAGTGGAAGGCCGCAGATATTTATGCCGTGCTGAAGTCCGTCTGCGATGAGCAGGGGGTGAAGTTCGGCGTGATCGCGACCCCGATCCGCGTGATTGCCACTGCCGCCAAGAAGGTTCCGCAGATCGATCAGACGCTCGAAATCATCGGCCGTGACGCTGTAATCTCCCGTCTCCGCGAAAACCTCGCCTAAATATGGGAGGAAAAACCGCAGTTGGGATGTAAAACTTGCTTTTCTGAGATTCTTTCGGTATAGTCTTACTCCTCAACTGATGAGTTTTCTGAACTTGTCGGGATCGTTAAGTCCCTATCGTCTAGAGGCCTAGGACATAACCCTCTCACGGTTAGAACCAGGGTTCGAATCCCTGTGGGGACGCCATAAATTCAATGAATTCAGGCCTTGTGAGGCAGGCTCCACTTCGTGGACTACATACAGGACTACATGAAACAGTTCACTGGACCTGATTTGGCGCCGGGAAACTCCGGCATAAAATAAAAAGTAGATTGAATTCTCGCTCAATCTACTTGAACCCTGAACTCCCGTGACATAGTTCTATATTGACTTAAACGTCATGGGAGGTTTAGGCGGGTTTAAAAGCTCAAGCATGTCTTGGGCTTTTTTCGTCAGAG
>QWCK01004779.1_pt1 | contig 12955 bp, 17 predicted proteins | sample 1972571 | NCBI WGS metagenome assembly QWCK01 (sample SAMN09866710, study PRJNA288562) | Human gut metagenome isolate term2_stool, whole genome shotgun sequencing... | isolation source: gut | host: Homo sapiens | place: USA: California
TACTAGGTCAGATAGTTCTAGTACTGTAAGTTCTTTGATTTCTTCTAATAGGTTTGTTACTTTTTCGCTTGCCATTATTATATTCTCCTTTAATGTTTAAATTTTATTCTTCGCCTGCTTGTTCTTTTTTCTCGCGTACCGCATCAAGAGCAATTGCAATCTTAGATACTGTGTTGTTAAGATCTCCTGCAAGTCTTCTAATTGGTGCTTGTAGTACGTTAGCTAGCATTGAGTGTAGTACGTCTGTTGGTGGTAATGTAGCAATTGCCATCATTTGATCACCAGTTTGGAAGTTTCCTTCTACAACTCCTGCCTTAAGAACTAATTTGTCTTTTTGTTCGTCGCCTTCTTTTGTGTAGTCTACTGCTACTTTTGGTCCATTAACTAAGTCTTCGTTTGAGAAGATTAGTGCGTTTGATCCCTTAAGTTCGTCTATGAGTTCTTCATATCCTAACTCTTGGAAGGCAAATCTCATCATTGTGTTCTTGTAAACTTTGTATTCAGCATTTTTTTCTCTGAATTTGTTACGTAGGTCAGTAATTTCTTTTACGTCCATACGATCAAATCCAACTAATGTTACTGATTGTGCGTTTTCGATTTTTTCTTTAATCTCGTTTACGACTTCTTGTTTAGCTGCTATAGCTTTCTCGCTCACTCTTTCACCTCCTATAGGCTTTGGTAGGTATATAAAAATCCCCACATTAGGCAGATTAATCCTGCCTACATCGGTGGGGATGTAGATTCTTCTTCCCACCTATACGCAATAATTAAACATTGCTGTCTGCGTAGTCTTTGGTAGCCTGTTTATTTGACTTATTTATTATATCACAAAATATATTTTTTGCAAATTTATTTTTCAACTAAATCCATAGCTCTTGCTGGAGATAATTTGATTCCAGGTCCCATAGTTGATGCAAGAGTAACTGACTTCATGTATTTACCCTTTGCAGCAGCTGGTCTTGCCTTTGCTACAGCTGTTAGTAAGCTTCTGATGTTCTCAGCTAGTTTTTCTTTTCCGAAAGATACCTTTCCTGTTGGTACGTGGATAAGGTTAGCCTTGTCTGTTCTGTATTCTACCTTACCAGCTTTGATCTCTTCGATAGCTTTCTTAACGTCTGGTGTAACAGTTCCAGTTTTTGGGTTTGGCATTAAGCCTTGTGGTCCAAGTACTCTACCAAGTCTACCTACAACTGCCATCATGTCAGGTGTTGCTACTACAACGTCAAAGTCTAGCCATCCTTCATTTTGGATCTTAGCTGCTAGGTCTTCTCCACCTGCATAGTCAGCGCCTGCTGCTAGTGCTTCGTCGATTCTGTCTTCTTTAACGAAAGCTAGAACCTTTTGAGTTTTACCAGTTCCGTGAGGAAGGATTACTGTTCCTCTTACTTGTTGGTCAGCGTGTCTGCTATCTACTCCAAGTGAGAAGTGTAATTCTACTGTTTCGTCAAACTTAGCACTTGCTGTTTTTTCAATTATATCTAAAGCTTCGTCTAGTGTGTATTCTTTTGCTGAATCGAAAGATTTTTTCGCTTCAATATATCTTTTTCCTCTTTTAGCCATTTAATTCCTCCTGTGGTCTACGATTTATATCTCCCACTAATCTTCTACAGTAACTCCCATACTTCTTGCTGTTCCAGCTATCATGCTTACAGCTGCTTCTAAGCTAGCTGCGTTAAGATCTTGCATTTTTGTCTTTGCAATTTCTTCAAGTTGGCTTCTCTTAATTGAACCAACCTTGTTCTTGTTTGGTTCTCCTGAACCTTTTTGAAGATTGATAGCTTTTTTGATTAATACTGGTGCTGGTGGTGTTTTTGTAATAAAGTCAAATGTCCTATCCGCATAAATAGTCATTTCTACCGGTATTATCATTCCAGCTTGGTCTGCTGTCTTTGAATTAAATGCTTGCACGAATTCCATGATGTTGATTCCGTGTGGTCCGAGTGCTGTACCTACTGGTGGTGCTGGAGATGCAGCTCCTGCTGGTACTTGTAATTTAACTAATGCTTTTACTTCTTTATCTGCCATTTTTACCTCCTTGTGGTTTTGCGGGCCTTGCCCTCCCACTAACTTCGACAGTTACTAAATAGTTTCGATATCTGTAAAATCTAGATCTATAAGGGTATCTCTACCAAACATATCTACAAAAGCCTTGATAGAGCCTTTTTCCTTATCAACTTCTTCAACCTTGGCTACGAATCCTTCAAATGGTCCGCTTATGATATTTACATCATCGCCAACATTGACATTGATATTTAGTATTGGTGCCTCATCTTTTACTCCGAACTTTCTAACTTCAGCTGGAGTTAGGGCAACTGGTTTTCCATCTGGTCCTACAAAGCCTGTAACACCTTGGGTATTTCTAATGATATACCAGCTTTTGTTGGTGATATTCATCTTAACCATTACATATCCTGGAAAGAGCTTTCTAGTTTTTACCTTTTTAGTATCATTCTTTACTTCAACATACTCTTCTGTTGGCACAGTAACTTCTAAGATATCAGGGTTTTGTTCATTGTCAATCATCATTTGAATCTTGTCATTGACTCTGTTTTCATAGCCTGTGTAGGTATGAACTACATACCATCTGGCATTTTCCTTGATAGCTTCTAAGTCCCTATCCTTAGATTCTTCTGTTGAAATTTCTTTATCTTCTGATAAATTTTCTTCTTCTTTGTTTTCTGAGAAATCGTAAGAATCTGTCATTTCACACCTACATTATGATTTGAAGTAGGAATTGGAAGACTTGATCAAGTAGCCAAATTGCCAAAGCTGTTGCAGCTGAGATTGCAATTACTATCCAAGAATACTCAAATGCTGTCTTCTTTGTTGGCCATTGAATCTTCTTAAATTCTCTTGATACGCCAGAAAAGAAAGAATCCTTTTTCTTAGCCATATTTGCTCCTACTTTGTTTCTCTGTGAACAGTGTGTTTTTTACAGAATGGGCAATATTTCTTTAGCTCTAATCTTTCGCTATGATGTTTTTTGTTTTTTGTTGTATCATAGTTTCTGTTTTTGCATTCTGTACATTCCATTTTTACTTTATCTGCCATAAAACACCTCCTATTAATTTATACGGATACTTCCATACAAGGTATGATAATACCACCTTTAGACGGTTTTGTCAAAGATTTTCATTGTTTTTGTGAGAGTTTTTCATAGAATTTTTTCCTTCTTTCTATAAGAAACTTTCTTATATCATCTAAGTCATGGTTAGAAAAGATCTGGTCCTCATAATCTAAAAGGATATCTTCAATATCCTCTAGCTCAAAAACTCCCTCATCATACATATTTCCTAGAAGATTTTCATCCTTGTCATAGTAGACCTTTGGAGGGTAATCTATTAGCTTTGAGGTATCCACGGCTATGAAAGACTCTCTTGCATAAACTTTATTTCCAACGACGAGAACAGCTTCCTTTATATCTATTTCTCTTCCCGTCCTAAAATCTTTCATTATATACTTAGACCCAAATCCTTGATTTTTGCTACGATTTCGTTAACAGATGCTTCTGCAATTTCATCTGTTTCAGCTTCCACCATAACTCTTATAAGTGGCTCGGTTCCGCTTTTTCTAACTAAGACCCTACCGCTATCTTGTAATTTATCTTCTACTTCTTTAATTTTTGCTTGAACTTCCTTGTTCCCTAGAGTCTCTTCCTTATCTTTTACTTTCACATTGACAAGCTTTTGTGGATAGATTTTTAAGTCTCTTCTTAGGCTTGCTATATCAGTTTTTTCTTCAATCATAGCTTCCATTAGCTTAAGAGATGTTAGGATTCCATCACCAGTGTTGGCAAACTTCTTATAAATGATATGACCAGATTGCTCACCACCTAGTTCATAACCATTTTCATCCATACAAGCATGAACGTATTTATCACCTACATCAGTTTTTACATAGTCGATTCCTAACTCGTCAAAGGCCTTGTATAGTCCGATATTACTCATCACTGTAGTTACAACAGTATTGGAGTTTAAAGCGCCTTCTTTTTTCATGTGTTTAGCAGATATATAAAGGATGGAATCTCCATCGATTACTTCTCCCTTATTATCCACAGCTATACACCTATCAGCATCACCGTCAAAGGCAAAGCCAATATCTAGATTATTTTCTATTACGAATTTTTGGAGATTTTCTATATGAGTTGAACCTGCATCCTTGTTGATATTAAAGCCATTTGGATCAGCGTTTATTACAAAAGTATCAGCTCCTAGGGCGTCATAGACAGGTTTTGCTATCGTAAAGCTTGCTCCGTTTGCACAGTCAAGTCCCACCTTAATTCCTTCAAAAGATCTGGTAACAGTTTGGATAAGATAGGCTATATATCTATTTCTTCCTCCGATAAAGTCAACAGTTCTTCCTATATTTTCATCAATGGCAAGGTCGATGTCTTCGATATCACTATCTATATATTTTTCTAACTCTTCTAGGAAAGAATCTTCCATCTTCTCTCCATCGCTATTAATAATCTTAATCCCATTGTCATAGTAAGGGTTGTGGCTTGCTGTTATCATTATTCCACAATCAAAGTCTTCTGTCTTTGTAATATAAGAAACAGAAGGAGTAGGTGTTACGTGCATGAGGTGAGCGTTTGAGCCTGATGAAGTAATTCCTGCAGATAGAGCAGCCTCATACATATAAGAGCTTCTCCTTGTGTCCTTACCTATAAGTATCTTTCCATTTCCATTTTTATTTTTTGAGAAGTAATCTCCAATAAATCTTCCTATTTTAAAAGCATGGTATACATTAAGGGTCTTGTTAGCTTCTCCCCTAAATCCATCTGTACCAAAATATTTCATATATGCCTCCTTTGTCTACTTTGAGTAAATTCTTCCTAAATATTATACCCTTTCAATAAATAAGAAAAAAATTTGGGTAGTTATTATATAAGGAGGCTTAGATGAGTTTTAAGAATTTAAATAATGAAAAATTATATATAAATGGAGAATATATAGAAAGCAAATCCAACAAATGGATTGAAGTAGAAAATCCTGTAACAGGAGAAATAATAGGAAAAGTGCCTAAAGCGACTGCTGACGAGATAAATCTTGCATGTGAGGCTGCCTATGAAGCCTTTAAGGAATTTTCCAAGACTAGCCTTGAGGAGAGAATTTCTTATATAGAAAAATTTAGAGACTGGCTAGTAGACCATGAAGATGAGATAATGGATACAATCCTTAAGGAGCTTGGAGTTCCTATAAAAATTGCAAAGCCTGGTCAATTCGATAAGCAAATCCAAAGGATAGATACCTTTATCGACCAAGCGAGATTAATAGATTACAAGATTGAAATGAATGGAGGCTTCGTAAGGATGGAGCCAATCGGAGTTGTAGCAAGCCTTACCCCATGGAATTATCCTCTAGGTCAAATCATAATGAAGGTAATCCCTGCAATACTAATGGCTTGTCCTGTAGTAGAAAAGCCAGCCTCAGATACACCCCTTACAGCTTATTTCGTCGCCAAGGCCTTTGATGAGATAGGTCTTCCTAAGGGAGTCTTCAATCTCATAACAGGATCCGGTGCCGAAGTTGGAGATATATTAAATACAAATCCTAATGTAGCTATGGTATCCTACACAGGTAGCCTTGCCGGTGGATCAGCTTCTGCTAAAAACGCCATGGATACTGCTAAGAAAGTTGTCCTAGAGCTTGGTGGAAAATCCCCAGCAGTTTTCGTCAAAGGATGCAGTAAGGAAGACGGGGTCAAACAAGTCCTCGACAGGGTATATCTAAATGTAGGGCAAACATGCTCTTGCCTATCTAGGGCTATCATCACAGAAGATATCTACGACGAAGTCCTAGAAGAATTTCTAAAGCAATATGATAATTACCCAGTTGGAAATCCAGAGGATGAGGCCACTGTTGTAGGAACACTTTCAAGTAAGAAACAATTCGACAAAGTTAAATCCTACATCGAAGAAGGTATCAAAGAAGGTGCCAAGCTTATGAGAGGAGAAGTTCCTAGTGAAAGTGAAGTAGGTTATTATGTAAAACCTGCAATATTTACTGATGTTAAGCCAGGCATGAAAATCCACGATGAAGAAATCTTTGGACCAGTTCTATCTATAATTAAGGTTAAGGACAAGGAGGAAGCAATCGAGGTCGCTAATGCAGTAGACTTTGGCCTATCTTCAGCAGTTTTCGGCAATGAGAAAGAAGCCATGTATATAGCCTATGAAATAAAGGCTGGAGATGTCTATGTCAACTCCTTCGGAGGAAGCTCAGAGCTCCCATTTGGAGGCTACAAGCAATCTGGAGTCGGTAGAGAAGGTGGAAGATTTGGCCTAATGGAATACCTAGAGCCAAAGTCAATCCACACAGCCTAGTCACTAGAGGGCTGTTGTAGAATGAATAAATCGTACCGTTATCGTTAGAAGAACCTCCACGGCAATTTTGCCTCCATCAGCCGGCAGGCACCGCTGAAAATTCCCTAAGAGAACCTTCTAACGATGGTACGATGATTATTCATAGTTTTGCAACAATCCCTTTTTATTTGCTATAATTAAAGTATGAAGAAATTAGATTACCTACCAAGAACAAATATAAAAATGATACATGTCGATGGGTCTTACTCTTTTGGAGTGGACTCCATAATACTGGGAGATTTCGCTAAAATGAAGAAAGGTAGAACAGCCCTTGATATAGGAGCAGGCTCTGGTGTCCTTTCTTTTCTTACAAACTCCCTCTATAAGCTAAAGAAGGTCTACGCAGTTGAGATTCAAAAGGCTAAGGCAGATCTTTTAAGAGAAAATATAGCCTTAAATAATATAGACAATATCGGGCTTATCAACGACGACCTAAAGAAAATTGATTTTAAGGAAAATTCTCTCGATTATATAATTACCAACCCACCCTACTATAAAATCACCGACAATATAGGAAATAAGGAAGAGGAATTTCTTATATCTAGGCAGGAAAAATACTTGAAGCTTGAAGATATCTTCGCCTTTGCCAACAAGACCCTCAAGGATAAGGGCAAGCTATTTATGATTCATAAACCGGAAAGAATGGTTGAGATTTTCAATAAGTCGGGCAATATCAAGCCTAAGAGGGTCCGATTTGTAGAATCAAGGGTCTACGAAAAGCCCCAGTTTATCCTAGTAGAATTTGTAAAAAATGCAAGAGATGGGCTAAAGATAGAAGATCCTTTGGTAATATATGAAGGAAAAAGTTACTCAAAAGAGATGAAAGAAATAAATGATTTGGATTAAGGAGGTCTTATGGATTATCAAATATATTTTGTCCCTACACCAATTGGAAACCTGGAGGATATGACTATTAGGGCCATCAATGTCCTTAAGGAAGTTGATGTGATAGCTTGTGAAGATACTAGAGAATCTAGAAAGCTTTTAAATTACTACGAGATAGATAAACCCCTCACCTCCTACCATAAGTTTAACGAATCATCTAAATCTATAGATATCATAGAAGAGATTAGAAGGGGAAAGACCTACGCTGTTATAACTGACCAAGGTATGCCAGGTATATCTGATCCTGGCCATATCCTCATCAAGAAATGTATTGAAGAAAAAATTACCTACACTATCCTTCCAGGGGCAAGTGCTATAATCACAGCCCTTGTAGGATCTGGTCTTTCTAATGACAAATTTTCCTATTATGGTTTTATACCTAAAAAGTCAGCTGATAAAAAAGCCCTTTACGAAAAGATAAAAAACGAGGAAAAGACATCTATCATCCTAGATACTCCCCATAATTTCGCAAATACCCTAGCTGATTTTAAGAATCTTTTCCCTAAGAGAAAACTTGCCCTTGCAAGAGAACTTACTAAAAAATTCGAAGAATATAGGCAAAGTCCTATAGGAGATATAAATATAGAGGATGTAACCCTGAAGGGAGAGTTTGTCCTAATCCTTGAAGGAGGAGAAAGGGAGGAAGAATCTGTCGAATCCTACAAGAATGAAATACTAAGATCTATATCCGAAGGCAAACGAACCAAGGAAATCGTAAAGGAAATAAAGAAAAATTCAAAGCTTGGCAAGAACGAAATCTATGACTATGTTTTGGAGCTAAGTAAATGAGAAGAAAAGATAGAGAAAAAGATAAAAATTTCGCCCTGGAAATAATTGATAAAGTAAGCTTTGGTGTAATGACTATAGGTGAAAGTGCCTACTCCATTCCCCTTACCTTCGCCCGTAAGGGAGATTATCTTTACTTTCACGGAGCAAAAATCGGAGAAAAAAACAGTCTCTTAGACAAGGAAAAACGTGTAAGGATAGTCTTTGTAGGAGATAATTACTTGCCCGATCCAATTAGCCATGAGGAGATTATGAAAGAGCCAAAAAAACTCGCTAAGCTTTTTACCTTAAAATACGAATCGGCAATAGTAGAAGGGACTTGTTCTCTAATAGAAGATAAAAAAGAAAGAGACCTGGCCCTTACCCTTATATGTAAAAAATTCTATCCAGATCTAGATGACTATATAAAAATGGCAGTTAAAATGAATGGAGATATTACTGCTTGTTATAAGATTAAAATAGAAGAAATCTTCGGGAAATCAAATATAAATTAGGGGACTTTCGTCCCCTTTTAAATTATAAAATATTCATAAGCTCATCTATCGAATTAATCTTATAGGTCGCTTTCTCGCCTTCATGGACTTTTCCATAACCGTAGCTTGCAAAGATAGTTTTTTGCTTATTCTCGTATCCTGCCATTATATCCTCGTACCTATCTCCTACCATGATATAATCGCTTTTGACATTTTCCCTTAGGATCTTATACTTATCTATAAAATCAAAGTCCTCACCTACTAGATATTTGGAGAAGTAATCGTCTAGCTTATAGACTCTTCTCACCTCATCCATATAGGCTCTTAGACACTTACTTAGGATGTATAAGTCGTATTTTCCTTTTAGATAGTTAAGAGTTTTATAAGAGTTTTCGTAAAGTGCCCCTGTTTTTGATAAGTTTTCCCTAATTCTTTTGCCATTTAGCTCTATCAGATGATCCTTGTTTGAATCATCCTTTAGGATATCATCCCAGCAGGCCTTTGGACTCATGCCTATATATTTCTTGTAGTCAACACTTTTTGGGTCGATCCCAAGCTCTCTTAAGGTTGTGTAGAGAGCTTCCTTGTAGACTAATTCGGTCTTGTGGATGGTCCCGTCGAAGTCAAAGATGACTATCATAAGATATCCATTAGATTTGCCATCTCGATCGCTGCAAGAGCTGCTTCGCTTCCCTTATTGCCTGCCTTAACACCAGATCTTTGGAGGGCTTGATCGATTGTATCTGCTGTGATTACACCAAATATTACAGGCTTATCACTATCAAGGCTAACATTGGCAACTCCCTTAGATACTTCTGCACAAACATAGTCAAAGTGAGGTGTATCTCCACGGATAACTGCTCCAAGACAGATTACCGCATCGTATTCGTCCTTTTTGGCAAGTTTCTTGGCAACTAAAGGAATCTCAAAGGCTCCTGGAACCCTAATTAGGTCGATATTTTCTTCCTTTGTGTCGTGTCTTTTAAGTGTATCAAGACAACCTTCAACTAACCTATCTGTTACAAAATGGTTGAATCTCGCAACCAAAACCGCATATTTTTTGTCATTTGAAATTAAATTAGCACTAAACTCACGCATTTTATATCTCCTTAAATTCTTTTAGTTCGTGACCCATTCTCAAAGCTTTTATTTCAAGATATTTTCTATCTGTTTCGTTTGACTTTATCTCTATAGGACATCTGGACTCTACTTTTATTCCGTATTCTTCTAGTTGATTTATCTTATCAGGGTTATTTGTCATAAGCTTAACTGATTTTACCCCAAGTCTATCTAGCATTTCTGAAGCGATCTTATAGTCTCTCATATCTTCAGGAAAACCTAGTTTAAGATTGGCATCTACTGTATCGTAGCCATGTTCTTGAAGCTCATAGGCCTTAAGCTTGTTAAAGAGTCCTATGCCTCTTCCCTCTTGTCTTAGGTAAAGGAGAACACCTTCGCCATTTTCTTCTATATTTCTTAGGGCCTTTTGAAGCTGGCTACCACAATCGCATCTTCTTGAACCCAATACGTCTCCTGTTAGGCATTCAGAGTGGATTCTTGTTAGGACGCCGCTCTTTTTGATATCTCCCTTGGTTATAGCAATATGCTCTTTGCCAGTTTTTCTATCAAGGAATCCATAAGCCTTGAAGCTGCCGTATTCACTAGGAAGATTTACAGGATTGGTTGATATTACATCTACTTCTAGGCTCTTCCTGTACTCCTTAATCTCACTAACTGTTGTCACCTTTAGATTTAGCTTCTTAGCAAGTTTTAAGAGGTCATCTCCTCTCATCATATGGCCATCGTCTGCCATAATTTCACAACAAAGTCCTACTTCCTTAAGACCTGCTAGTCTTAATAGATCAACTGTTGCTTCTGTATGTCCATCTCTTTCGAGAACTCCTCCGTCCTTGGCAACTAGGGGAAATACATGGCCTGGTCTTCTAAAGTCACTCGCTTCGGAATCTTCTGAAGCAAGAGCTCTAATAGTTTCTGCTCTCTCAAAGGCGGATATGCCTGTAGTTGTATTTACGTGATCTACTGAAACAGTAAAGGCTGTTTCGTGATTGTCAGTATTTTGGACAACCATAGGATTTAGAGAAAGTCTACTGGCTACTTCCTTACCAATAGGAGTACATATAAGGCCCTTGGCATAGGTTGCCATGATATTTATCATTTCTCCCGTAACATTTTCTCCAGCGCAAATCATATCGCCTTCATTTTCCCTATCCTCGTCGTCAGTAACTAAGATTATTTCGTTTCTTTTAAGTGCTTCTAAGGCTTCTTTAACTCTATTCATCTATAATAGACCCAATATTGAGTCTCTATCCTCCTTTTTTTCGCTTCTATTTAACTTTTCAACTATCCTAGAAAGGATATCCGTTTCTAGATTCACTAAGTCTCCTACCCTTCTATTTTTAAGATTCGTCCTTGATAGGGTCTCTGGTATGAGGGAGACTTCGAATATGTCGTCTTGTTCGTAAGATACTGTAAGAGATATGCCATCAATGGCAATTGATCCCTTGTTTACGATGTATCTTCCGATATCCCTCGTAGTTTTAAATCTATAGACGTTTTTATTAATCGATATAAGTCTTCCTACTCCATCCACATGGCCTTGGACTATGTGACCGTCTAGTCTATCAGAAAATCTTAGGGCTCTTTCGAGGTTGACTTCCTTTCCCAAAAGACTTCTATCAAACTTAGTTTTCTTAAGAGATTCATTCATGATATCGGCCTTGTAGTAGGAATCTGTCATTTCCGTAACTGTAAGACATACTCCGTCAGTCATTATCGAATCTCCTAGCTTTGTATCTTCTAGGACTTTTTTGCAAGAAATTTTAATCTCGACTGTATCGGATTTTTGCTTAAATTCCTTAACTAGGCCCAATTCTTCAGCTATTCCTGTAAACATTATTTACCTCAAACATTACATCAGTACCAAATCTTTTGATATCATCTATGGAAAATCTCTTGGCATCTTTTATGACCTTGGCTCCTTCTCCTATAAAGGCAGACCTTGAATCAAGGCCCGATACTACTATTGGAGCCATAAATTGATAGATTTTGTCTACTAGGTCTTCTTCTAGGAAAGAGTTATTTATGATAGACCCTCCTTCTACAAGAACTGATCCGATATTTATCTCGTATAACTTATCAAGCAAGTCCTTAAGATCAACCCTACCGTCTTTTTCCTTACATCTTATAATTTCTGCATTGATATCTATATCTTTATCAGAAATTGTGGCGATATAAGTTTTCTTATCAGCATTTTCCTTAAAGACTTCTCTGTCTTTATCAATATCTAGCTTATCAGAAAGGATAATTCTATAAGGGTTAACTCCCCCTTCAATCCTTGAAGTAAGCCTTGGATTATCCTGCCTTAGGGTGTTAGCACCAACTAGGATTGCGTCATATTCGCTCCTTAGTTTGTGAACATAGGCTCTAGATTCTTCATTAGTAATCCACTTAGAATCAAAGGAAGCTGTAGCTATTTTCCCATCCAGGCTTTGAGCATATTTTAAAGCTACTAGAGGTCTATTATTTTCCATATTGAAGAAAAACTTTTCATTTAATTTTCTTCCTTCATCCTCTAGGACTCCTGTAATGACCTCGATATCAGCTTTTTTTAATTTGCTAAGACCGTCCACCTTGGGATTGGTATCAAGATTTGCGATAACAACCCTTTTAACTTTCCTTTTTATGACTTCATCAACACAGGGAGGATGCTTGCCAAAATGGGAACAAGGCTCGAGATTTACTATCAGAGTAGCTCCTTCTGCGCTTTCCTTAAGATTATTAAAGCAAGCGATTTCTGCATGGTCGCAGGTAAAGCTTTTGTGATAGCCTTTAGCTATTATCTCTCCATTTTTTATAAGAATTGCTCCAACCATAGGATTTGTCAAAACCTTTCCTGCCCCCTTACGGGCTAGGTCGAAACATTCTCTCATTAAGTTATCATAATTCATTCCTTCTCCTTTTGGAGACTAAAAAAAGTCCCCTTTCAGGGACTTAGAATTTATAAGTATGCAAAATAGGCATAGAAAAACTCTTCTTTCATCCAGACTATACTGTCGGTATCGGAATTTCACCGATTCGGCTTACGCTCGCAGACTTTACTGCCGGTGGAGACTTGCACTCCGCCCTGAAGATCAAATTTATTATTAACTTAATATAAGTATAAGCTATTGTAGAAGTTTTGTCAAGACTTTTTTGAATTTTTATGTAATATTTTTGGAAAACTTGTATTTTCAAATGTTTTCCATGTGATAATTTTTAAATTTAAGAATCCATCTGCTTTTTTCCCCTAAACAATAATAGGGGCTTCGTAAAGAAAGGTTTTCTAAAAGCCCAATCAAAACTACCAGCTTAGCTGGTAGTTTGCACAGCGCCTATAAGGCGCGAATACCGGCACGCCCCTATTGGGGCTGTCGAGTATTCTGTCACA
>QWCK01004791.1_pt1 | contig 12922 bp, 11 predicted proteins | sample 1972571 | NCBI WGS metagenome assembly QWCK01 (sample SAMN09866710, study PRJNA288562) | Human gut metagenome isolate term2_stool, whole genome shotgun sequencing... | isolation source: gut | host: Homo sapiens | place: USA: California
TATATATATATATGCAAACTGAACAAAGGGCGTGTGCCCTTTTGTTTCTTTATTTTAAAATCATTTTAATATAAATTTTTCTATAGCTTCGTTAAAGCCTTCCGATCTTTTTTCTGTCGCTACGTAGTCGGCGATTTCTTTTAGCGAGTCTACGGCGTTTGCCACGGCTACTCCGAAGCCCGCATGGGTTAAGAGTAGTGCGTCGTTGGTGTTGTCCCCAAGTGCCATTATCTCTTCCTTATTGACATTTAATTTTTCCGCCAAGGTGTCCAAGGCCTGTCCTTTGTTCACACCCTTTTCCATTACTTCAATTAAATGGGATTCGGACTGTGCAAAGTAGGCCTTGTCCCCATACAATTTTTCCAACTCATGTTGCAGTGCCGGCACTTCACTTGGAGAAGCGGCGATTAAGAGTTTCGGCGTCTCTATATCTTTTAATTTTTTCAAGTCTTTCGTTTCTTTATACTTTACAAATTTTAAGTCCGGGTCGGGATGAGCCTTTGTGTTTAATTTTTCCACTACTATTTTGTCCTTGTCATAGACTTGAAGGTAAAGCTTTCTTTCTCGTACAAATTCGACTATGCCTTCCTGCACGTCCTTGGGCACGGCGGACTTGTATATATATGTGCCGTCTAAATTTCTTATATTGGCGCCGTTATAACATATGAGAGGCGTGTCTATGCCTATTTTTTCGCCTATTGCCTTTGCCGAGGGGTAACTTCTTCCCGTGGCGATTGCCAATACATGTCCTTTTTTTGCAAGTTCTTTGCAAATTTCTATTGTGGACTTAGGGACACTGCCGTCCTTTGCCAAAAGGGTGTTGTCCAAATCCGTTACTATTAGTTTATACAAGGTCCACCGTCCTTACATAGTGAAATATAAAATAGAGTAGTGCCACTACGAGCACCAAGCTTATAAGTCTGTAGAAGAGCATAAAAAGCTCTCGTGTCCTTTTATTGGTAAAGGGTTCATACAACGGGCTTCCCGTCTCGGGAAGTTTAACTCTAAAGGGATATATTGGTATGACCGTATCGTCTTTTGATTGGTTATAAACTTCCTCAGCATCTTGCAAGCCCCATTTGAGATAGTAATCCTCAATAATCTTGTAGCCCCTTTCCGCTGCATTAATATGGGCGTCAAATACATAGTCCCACCTTTGGGTAAGGGCCACCGCAATTCTGCCCAAGACAAGTAGTGTTATGATTAAAAATATGGACAGAAGAGGTATGTCAATACTGAAAGAAAATGCCAAGATACCGCCTATCATAGCCATGTAAATACTGTTAAAGGTAAGTCTTTCGTTTTCCACATGTCGTGCGTGCATTAAGTTTTGGTTAATAAAGTTCATGACAAAAGCGGCTTGCTTTTCGTCCATGTCCTTTGTTTCTAAAATTTGTTTTTTGTTTTCCAATTTTCTCCTCACTTTATAATACTTATTATTGCATTAAGGCCGTAGTTTTCACCTTCATATCTTGCCGAGTGAAGGTGGGGGTTTCCAAATGTTGTCTCTTGCTCTACTTCAATATTTTCTTCTTTAATTCCCGCGCGCAAAAGGACGTCCAAGTTCGCCTGCTTCATGTTCAGGTGATACTTGCCTGAGCATTTCTTTTCAAAAAAGCTGTCGCGGTTTGTAAATTTTTCAAAGGCTTTATAGACTTCTTCTCCCACTTCATAGTCTTCTATGGAAATGGTGGGGCCTATGTAGGTGCAAATATTTTCCCTCTTGCAAAAGAAGGTGCTTTCCATTTTCGCCGCTGCTTTGGCGCCGATTTCTTTACAAGTGCCGCGCCATCCCGAGTGGACCACAGCCTGTACTTTTTTTACCGGGTCAAAGAGGATAATGGGAGTGCAGTCCGCCATTTTTATTAACAGTGCCACATTCTTTTCATTTGTCACCATGGCATCCGTATTTAATATTATGCGTCCGTAGGCAAACTTAACAGTGTTTTCCATGTCCGGCATTTTAACGTGATCCGTGTGGTCTTGAAATGCGGAGTAGATCATGGAAGGCTCTTCTTTCATTTCGAGTAATAGGTCTTCCACGTCTTTTATTACTTTTTTATTTTGTGTCTTGTATCTGAAGTTGTACTTAGATCCGCCGACTAGATTTGCAAGTCCCAGGTCGGATAATTTTTTTGAGTATATTTTCATTTTTATTCCCTTTGTTTTAATGTTATTATACCATTAGAGGTGTTTTATGAGTTTAAATATTGTTTTATATGAGCCGGAAATCCCTTTTAACACGGGAGCAATTTCCAGAACCTGTGCTTTGACACATACGAAGCTTCATTTAATTGAGCCCTTAGGTTTTTCCATCAGCGAAAAGGCGGTAAAGCGTGCAGGCTTGGATTACTGGCCCTATGTGGATCTTACCGTGTATAAAAATTACGAAGAATTTTTGGATAAGAATAGAGAGGGAAGACTTTTCTTTGCTTCAACCAAGTCTTCTCATATTTACACCGACGTTAAGTATGAGGACGGTGACTACTTGGTTTTCGGGCCCGAGACGAGGGGACTGCCTGAAGATGTAATTTTTTCCGACAGGGGGACCAATATCAGAATACCCATGATTAGGGAGTTAAAGAGAAGCCTAAACCTCTCCAACTCCGTTTCAATCGTCTTGTACGAAGCACTTAGACAAGTAAACTTTTTAGATTTGGTATAGGAGATTTTATGAAAAAAATTGATTTTAAAAAACTCTTTATGATTTCAGTAGGTGCTACCTTTTTGGTATGCGGCCTTAACTTTTTTTTAATTCCGAATAATTTGGCTGTCGGAGGAGCCACAGGTATGGCTGTCTTGCTTTCTCATGTCTTTACAAGATTTGACACGGGCCAAATTCTCTTTGTATTAAATATTATTTTGTTCTTGTTAGGTTTTAAAATTTTGGGAGCAAATTTCGGCTTCTATACAATTTACGGCGCTCTATACCTGGCGGTTATTCTGTCTTTGTTGGAAAAATTTTTCCCAATTACTCGTCCTCTCACAGACGACTTTTTAATAAATGTAGTCTTCGGCGTGGCCCTTGGGGGAATCGGAACGGCAATTGTAATTAATCAAGGTGCGTCCACCGGAGGTACGGATATTTTGGCAAAGATTATCCAAAAATATTCTAAACTTTCTTTCGGTGCATCTTTAATGTTGGTAGACGGACTTGTAACTTTCGGCGCTGCCGTAATTTTCTCACCTACTCACGGTATGTACTCCCTGCTTGGTGTTATTATAAACTCTCTTGTTATTGACAGACTATTGCAAGGCTTTGACAGCAAGTTTGCCATTACAATTATTTCGGAGCAAAACGAAGCTATTAATGAGTATGTTTTAAAGGAGCTTAACAGAGGCACTACTGTGTACCAAGCTACGGGAGGCTTTTCCAAATCGCCTAAGACTGTCATTACAACAATTCTTGACAAAAGAAGTTATGTAAAGCTTAAGGACTATGTAAAGACTGTGGACTCTCGCGCCTTTGTCTATGTTTCAAATGCAAGTGAAGTGGAGGGAGAGGGTTTCACCTTCGACTTAATTGAATAAGGTAAAAATTTCCGTGAGAAACTTGGTGTCCTTTGTAGAGAGAAGCGGCGATATTGACACCGGATTTTATTCCAATGTGAGAGCCGTGGAAGGGACGAAAATCCACCAAAAAATTCAATCGGAATACGAAGACGACTTTACAAAAGAATACTATCTCAAATTTAAAACCGCAGTGGAAGATGTGGAGTACACGGTAGAGGGAAGAGCCGACGGAGTTTCTCTTTCACTCCAAACGGTGGACGAAATCAAGACCACCACGAGAGAACTTGACTCTTTAAGCTACAACTCCAACAAGCTTCACTGGTCACAGGCCAAGTGCTACGCATATTTTTTGGCAAAAGAAAAAGATTTTGAAAAAGTTAAAGTAAAGCTCACATATTTCCAAATGGAAGATGAGAAGATAAAGGAAATTGAAGAAGAATTTACAGCTTGTGAGTTGGAAGAATTTTTCGACGAATTGATCTTAAAGTATCATCTTTTTATCAAAGAAATTGTAAAGTGGAAAAATATTAGAAATGAAAGCGTCAGGGAAGTAGAATTTCCTTTTGAAAATTATAGAAAAGGTCAAAGGCAGATAGCCGTGGCTACATACAGCGCTATTAGGGACGGAGAAGTCCTATACATTGAGGCGCCGACAGGGGTGGGGAAGAGTATCTCCACTATTTTTCCTGCCATAAAGTCCATCGGAGAAGGCATTGTGGAAAAAGTCTTTTACCTGGTGGGAAGGTCCACACAAAAAATTGCGGCGGAAAATGCCGTTGAAATTTTGCGGGATAAAGACCTTGAACTGAAGACTTTAACTATTCAGGCAAAGGAAAAAATTTGCTTAAGCGACACCTTTAAATGTAATCCCAAGGACTGCAAGTATGCCAAGGGACATTTTGACAGAGTAAATGAAGCGATTATTGAGATCTTTAAGAGCAAAAACTTTTTAAATTCTGAGACTATACAGAAGTTTTCAAAAGAAAAATGTGTCTGCCCTTTTGAGCTGGAGCTTGACATGTCAAACTTTTGCGACTTTATCATTTGCGACTACAACTATGCCTTCGATCCCACGGTTCAGCTGAAAAGGTACTTCGAATCACCTGAGGAGACCTTCACTCTTTTGATAGACGAGGCCCACACCTTGGAGCAAAGGGCGAGGGACATGTATTCAGCGGTTCTCATTAAAGAAGATATAAAATTTTTATACGAAAACATCCCTTGGAAGAGCATCAGAAAACACGCCGAGTCTTTAATACACACTTGGGATGGGTTAAAAGACCTGAGTGTCTTAAAGGAATATCCCTTTGAAATCGACGAGGACTTGGAGCTTTTACTCCTACAGCTTAACAAGTATTTAATTTCCAAAAAAGACGACGCAAATTACGACCGCGTTATGGAAATATATTTTGCCCTGTGGACTTTTTTAAAAATCGGCACTTACTATAGCGACAACTTCCGCACAATTGTCAAAGACGGAGAGATAAAAATTCTCTGCCTCGACACGGGAGAAATTTTTGAAAATATTTTGAAAAAGAGTAGAGGAGCAGTACTTTTTTCCGCAACTCTCACTCCCATGAGCTACTACATGGAAGTTTTATCAAATAAAACCGGCAAGTACATGAGAGTTGAAAGTCCATTTCCCAGGGAAAATTTATCCGTAAAGACGGTGCCTATTAAGTGCACCTACAGATATAGAGATGAAAATGCAAAGAAGATTGCGGAAGAAATAAAAAAATTCACAGACACGCCCGGCAACTACTTGGTGTTTTTCCCATCATATGACTTTATGGAGAAGGTTTACTGCGAGTTTAAAGAAGGCTCGGAAATTTTAATACAAGAGAGAAATATGAAGGAGTCGGAAAGGGAAGAGTTTATTTCAAACTTTAAGGAAGACACTTTTACCACGGCCTTTGCCGTCTTAGGGGGACCTTTTTCAGAGAGTATTGACCTTACAGGCAAAAGACTTACGGGAGTTGCAGTTGTTACCGTGGGCATACCCACCGTGACCTTTGAGCGAAATATTTTAAAAGATTTTTATGAAAACAAAAACAAGAGAGGCTTTCTCTACGCCTATATAATTCCCGGCATGTGCAAGGTAAATCAGGCGGGTGGACGTGTCATAAGGACGGACACGGACAGGGGTCGCATCCTCTTAATTGACGAGAGATTTAACACATATCCATATAGAGACTTAATTCCTTCACATTGGAATTTAAAGCAATAAAAAAGGGGCATTGCCCCTTATATTTTTGACTTCTTAAAAGTAATTTCAAATATTATGTCGTTGTTGTCTTTTCGCAACGCGATTTTGCCGCCAATCATTTCCACAATGCCCTTGGCAACCTTCATGTCCATGGTGTAACACTTGTATCTTTCGTTTCTGTAAATGCCTTTAAACTCGGCGTCTAAATTTTCAAAACGTGAAGCCACATTGCTGCAGCTGATTTCCAATACAATATTATCCTCTGTGACATTTGCTCCGATGTTAAGACCTTTTTCCCAAGGCAGATGTGAAATGACAAACTTAAACACGCGCCTTAAAGCATCGACGGTCCACGGGTAGTCACCTTCCACAGCCTCGTCACTTAAATCGCTTTTAACGGCGATTTTTTTATTTAAAATGTCCTCGTGATTGTAGTCCAAGGCACTTTCCACAGCTTCTCTCAAGAAAAAGTTGTCGTGCTCAGGCACAATGTTTTCGTTACAGAGACGATAGTCTAAGATCAAGTCTTCACTTAAATTTTCCAAGTCCTTAATAGACTCGTCTAACTTGGAAAGAGTGGGGTCCAAGTTTCTGATCTTCATAAGTTCAACGTCCATAGCCATGCTGCGCGTTGAGTCCTTAATGGAACTTCCCAAATCCTTTTGGAACATGTCAATGTGAGTTTCCAAATTTTTCTTATTTTCTTTTGCCTCATTTACTTTATCAAGTAAAGCACTTATTTCATCGTCCAAGGCCTTAAAATTTTTATCTTTAAAAGGCGAGTTCTTCCTCTTGCCTGTCTTTATAAAACTTATGGAATCCCTAATGTCTTTGCCTGAACCCTTGCCGAAGTGATTTGAAACTACGTTATAAATAATATAGACTGCAAGGGAAATGCCCACAATCCACGGCAATGATTTGTAAAAATAATTTAGGGGTGAGTAGCCTAAGGTCAGTAGAAAATTTTTGTTTTCCACCGGCGGCGGAAACTTTAAAAAGCTTGTATCATCAGGTAAAAATCTCGCGATTTTTGCGTATTCGGTAAATATTATATTGGAGTAATAATAGGAAAATCCGGACAGCGCCAGTAAAGATAGTATAAAGACCCAAATGTTTTTGAGCTTTTTCATAATTACCTCCAATTCATTATATTTATATTATACATGTAATGGAAAAATAAAAAGTAACAAAATTATAAAAAATAATCAAAAGTTTCGGCGTGAAAGACGTGTGTGCCGTAAAAATAGCATAATAGGGAATATTAAAATATTTTGAAATTTTTAATTTGATTTAATTAAAGGCATATGTGCTAAAATAAATGCAGGTGATAAAAATGATAAAACCGAAGAAACTTAAAAAGGGTGACAAGGTCGCAGTAGTTTCTCTGTCACGAGGCGTACTTGGAGAAAAATCTGCAGAGCATCTACTGAAGATAGGCATTGAAAATCTTAAAGCCTTAGGCCTCGTTCCCGTCTTTATGAAAAATTCTCTAAAGGGCATAGACTATTTACGGGACAATCCAAAGGCAAGGGCGGAAGATTTGAAAGACGCCTTTAAAGACGACAGTATAAAGATGGTCCTCTCAGCCATTGGAGGACTAGACACACATAAGACATTAAAGTATTTAATAGATGATGAAGAGTTTAAAAATTCAGTTAGAAGCAATCCCAAAATATTTATGGGCTTTTCAGACACAAGTGTAAACCACCTTATGTTTCAAAAGTTGGAACTCGTTACATACTACGGCCCCGCGTTTTTAACGGACTTTGCAGATCTGTCGGGAGAAATGTCCGACTACACTCTTAGGTACATTGAAAAATTATTTACAGGAGAGGCTTACGAAATAGAGCCGGCAAAGACCTGGTACTATGAGAGGGAAGATTTTTCCGAAAAAAGTTTGGGCACAAAGAGAAAATCGGCTGAGGAAATTCACGGCTATGAAGTGTTAAAAGGCACAGGCCTTGTGAAAGGGAAACTCTTCGGCGGTTGTATTGAAGCCTTGGCTGAAGGCATGTACATAATGGAAGATGCGGAGAAGTACAAGGACTTTAAAAAATACAAGCTCATCCCCGAGGCAAAGGACTTTAAGGACAAGGTCCTAATCTTGGAAACTTGCGAGAGAAAAATCGAGCCGGCGAAGTACGAAAAATATCTTCAAATTTTTAAGACTAAGGGCATACTTGAAAGTGTGAAGTGTGTCTTAATAGGTAAGCCTCAAGATGAAACCTATTACGAAGAATACAAAGAAGTTTTGAAAAAGATCTTTGAAGACATTGAGACACCTCTTATGTACAACCTTAACTTCGGACACGCACACCCGCGGACGATAATACCCTTGGGCTGTGAATGTGAAATAGATTTGGATAACAAGAGAGTGAGAATAACGGAAAGAATTTGCGAAGACTAAAGGGCGGCTCATGGGGCTGCCTCTACTTTATTTTGATTAAGACTTTTAAAATTTATCTACAATCTATATAATATATACATCGGCGGAGGTGCTGGAATGGCAGACAGGCATGTCTCAGAAGCATGTGAGTATCACTCGTGAGGGTTCAAGTCCCTTTCTCCGCACCACAAAAATTTATAAACTTTTGAATTTGAAAGTTAAAGAAAAGAGCAATGTTATAAAATATGCTCTTTTTTTCTTTATATTAACCAATTTTATACTTCATGAATTATAATAATAAATAGATACGGTGCACGAATTGGCTAAACCTAATTTGAAAAGGAGAAAGAATGAAAGACGAAGAACTTCTATCCAAGAAACGTTCAATTGAACTGTGGGACAACAATTTAATAAATGAAATGGAAGTAGGCACGGTAAAAGGACTTCAAGACATTCACAGATATTTGTTTCAAGACATATTTGAATTTGCAGGTGAGATTAGAAACGTGAACTTGGCAAAAGGCAATTTCAGATTTGCACCGATTTTATTTTTAAATGAGAACTTAAAAATTATTGAAAAAATGCCTGAAAATAATTTTGATGAAATCATAGACAAGTATGTGGAGATGAATATAGCCCATCCTTTTAGAGAGGGTAACGGCAGAGCGACCAGGATATGGTTGGATTTAATTTTAAAAAAGAATTTAAAAGTTTGTATTGACTGGGTAAAAGTTGACAAATTCCAATACCTTAGTGCCATGGAGCGTTCCCCGGTAAACAGTCTTGAGATAAAGCATCTTTTAAAGTCCGCTATAACGGAAGACATAGACAACAGGCAGGTCTATATGAGGGGGATACAAACCTCTTACTACTACGAAAATTTATATAATTACAACGTAGATAATTTAGACCAAAAAAAAGTCTAACCTTAATGGGTTAGACTTTATTTTTTTATTCATCGTCTTCGTCGTCATCCGACTCGAAGAACTCTTGTGTTTTTTTCATTATGCTCTTGAAGAAGCCGCCTTCTTTCTTGGCAGCCTTTCTTTTTCTCCTTGGGGCTTCTCTGTGTTCAACTCTTTCTACTTCCGGTGCTTCAAAACTTTGGAAGTGATCCGGTTCATCCTTTGCGGAGTTTAATATTTCTTCCAATCTATATTTTTCTTCAAGCTCGTCAATAAAACTTCTCTCCTGTTTCGGATCTTCTATGGCTCTGTCGATTTCACTTGTGTCAAATAAATCTTTGTGGTCGAAGATAATTGTCTCTTCCTTAACCTTTACAGGTTCCTCTTTTGTTATGGGCTCGTCCCAATTTATTTTCTTGTGAGGCTTTGTGACTTCTTTTTCTTCTGAAATTATTTCCCCTTCAGTTACTTCAGGCTCATTTGTTTCCGTTAGTGTTTCAGGTGCTTCAACTGCCGGCAAATTTTCATCAGGTTCGGGAAGTTTAATTACTTCTTCCGAAGTTTTTTCTTCTTCAACAGGCTTTTCTTCTTCGAAGGGAAGATTGAAGAAATCTTCCGCCTTCGGAAGTTCTTCCATAGGTTTCTCTTCAAAGTCACTCAGCTTTAACTGCTCGGCTTCTTCGTGCTTCTCTTCTTTATGCTCTTCAACATCTTCAACAGGTGTAGGCTCTTTAATGTCCTTTGTATTTTCCATTTCAGCCGATTCCAAATTTTTGGGGTCTACAGATTTAACTTCGGGACCTTCTTCTTCTTTCTTTGCCGACTTGTCGGAGTAGTCGCTGATTTCTCTTTCGATTTTATTTTCTTCTCTTTGACGCTTGTGATTTATTTGAATTAATTCCTTGGTAAAAGGACTTACTTCTTCAGAATTTTCTCCATCCTTCTTCACGTCTTCCAACTTAATGTTTTCTTTAACTATGTCTTCTACAAGGGCATAGTCCGTGTCGGTAGGAGCCTTTGCATTTAAGTCTCTAAGATACATATCTACTGAAAGCTTTTCTCTGTCGTAAAGTTCTCTTATAACGGCATCAACATTGGGCGAATTTCTTCTGAGCAAAGTCTTTCTTATTTCAGATAATATTTTAAATTTGTCCATGTTGTAGCTGTCAATTAACTCTTGCAAGTCGTCTGCAATTTTTTGTTCCACAGGGGGATTGTTAAGCTCGTTATAAAGTGCCACGGTAATGTCGCCGTTGGTTACATAGTCTCCTATTAAAAATGTGGAGCCGTATTCGCCGTCGCATCTCATGTAGCTTATGCCGGACTTCCTTGCTCTAAGTTCAAGGACGTCGTTTAATTCCAAATCATCTGTAGCTATAATTACATAGTCATAGGCAAAAAATACAAAAGATTTGTTGATCCTTTGTTCTTTAATAAAGATTCTGTCCGGATTGTCAATTTGCAGTTCTTTAAGCTCCGGAATTATTTCCTCTCCGATTATGTATATTTTTCCGTCAGAATCCATAAGTCTCAATACTTTTTCATAGGCAGTGTCGCCTGCACCGATTACGAGAAAATTCTTCCCCTTTGTATCAATGCTCACAGGTAAATATCTCATAGGTCCTCCTTTTATAACAAAATTATACCACAGCATGGGGATTTTTCATCAAAATTTAAGTAAAATTACACATTTGCAATTAAGTTGTAACATTAAAAACCGTTTCCTGTGTTATAATAATTTCAAACAAGGAGGTTTATCATGAAAAAATTTACAAAAGTTTTAACTGTAGCCATTGCTGCAGCAACTCTTGTACCGACTATAATATTTGCAAAATCATTCCCCGACGTGGGAACAGGTTGGGAGTGGGCAGCGCCCTCAATATCAAAACTTGCCGACCAAGGAATTATCAAAGGATTTAACGACGGTAAGTACTATCCCAACAAATATGTTTCCTTTGAAGAGACTGCAAAACTTTTGACAGGACTTTTAAACCCGACAAGTAGTGAACTTGCAAAGGCAAGAAGTGAGTACAAGGATACTGTTAAAAAATACGGCGTAAGTGACTGGGCAATTGACTCGGTAAGCTACATGCTTTACAGAGAAATAATGAGCGTATCCGATGTTTCAAAGGCATCTTCAATGAACTACTTTAAGATGGGTGCCGACAGAGCATATCCTGAAAGAAATGCAGTTGCAGTTTACTATGCAAAGGCTTTGGGACTTTCAGGCTCCGGAGATACAAATCTGTTAAAGCACAATGACATTGACAAAATACCTGCCGTTACAAAGGGTTACCTTGCATCCTTAGTTGATGCGGGAATATTCAAATCAACAGGCAGCGAAGGTTACTTTAACGGCTCAAGAGGCATCAGAAGAAGTGAAATGGCTCTTATTACCGACACATCTTATGAGTATTTAAAATCAGGTAAGGTAGCGGGAGCTGAACAAACAGTAGAAGCTAAAATCTTTACAGACCCGGCTGACTATCCTACAGCAATTATTGTAAAGATATCAGGCAGATCAAATGCCTCAATATTCAAACTTGACGAAAACACGAAGATTGAATACAAGGGCAACAAGCAAAACTTCTCATCACTTAAAAAAGATTTACTTGTAAAGATTACTTACAAACCTGAAAACACAGGATCTGACAACTTAGGTACAGCAACCAAGATTGACATTATAGACAAAAACTTCTCAGATTCTCAAACAACAGGTTACATCAGATATATCGGCAACAACAATTTGACAATTGACTATAGAAGTTCTTATTTACAAGATGAAGAAATTTCAACAGCACCCTATGATCGCGGTACTGAAACAAATAACTTCACATTGGCATCCAATGCTCAAATTTATAAATTGGGCAAGAGAATTTACGGCTTAAACGGATTGGAACAAGGCGACAGAATTGAATTTACCGCAAACAACAGAAAGGAAATTACAAACGCCATAGTTTATCCGAGAACAGGTAAAGTCGAAGGTGCAACAGTAGTTGGCGGAGGCACAAACTCCGGATTTACAAACTACATGTACATCACTGTAAGGTTGGACGACAACAAGGAATATAAATTCTACGTACACAATTCTTTAAGAGACGCCAAACTGTCAAGTTCAGCAGGATCATATAATCAATACTATCAAAGATCTTTCGGAGATTATGCAAGTGGATCCGGCAAAGGTGATATTGTAAGCTTTGACACTAACTACAAAGTAGTGGCAGGCTCAACAAATTATGATGTAGAAGGATATGTAACCGGTACAAATTCATGGTCAAAGCCAAAACAAATTCAATTAGACAACGGCAGATCTTATAACTTGAAAGATGACTACAAGGTAGTAGATGAAGGTAACAATGGGTGGATACCTTTCTATGATAATTTAGACTCTTTAAGAGGTAAAAAAGTAGGCTTAAGATTTGACTACACAGGTCAATATGTTGAATATATTAAAATTTTAGGCAGATATGACTACAATTACAACTATTACAATCAAACAGTAGTAGCAGAAGGCACAATAGATTATTATTCAAACAATTACTATAACAGATATAAAGTTTATCTAAATAAACCTGTGTATGAATTGACTATTTTCGCTGGAAGCATAAAATAGTGTCAGCAGATATTTTCTGCATGCTTCATAGAAATCGAGGGAGTAGCTATGTTAAAAAAAATAAAGCATCTTGTGCTGGGACAATCGCTGCGCAGTGATGCACTGGATCATGAGAAGTTCAGTGTGATATGGGGACTTCCTGTCCTTTCAAGTGATGCGATTTCATCCGTTTCCTATGCCTGTGAGGAAATTCTGATGGTGTTGATCCCGGTTATGGGCATGGCTTCCTATGGCCCGCTGATGAAGGTAGGCTTTGCCATTGTATTCCTGCTCTTTATCCTTGTGTTTTCCTATCGGCA
>QWCK01004799.1_pt1 | contig 12903 bp, 11 predicted proteins | sample 1972571 | NCBI WGS metagenome assembly QWCK01 (sample SAMN09866710, study PRJNA288562) | Human gut metagenome isolate term2_stool, whole genome shotgun sequencing... | isolation source: gut | host: Homo sapiens | place: USA: California
AATATTTTAAGAAAAAAGATCGTTTGGTTGAGTTTAATACTTTAAACCCGCGAGAAATAATGTTATACATTAACGGCTATTTAAAAAAAACAGGCATTAATATTTCAAACTCGGCAACAGCGACATTGGTGGACAAGTTGGGCTACGGTTCAAAGAATTTAAACCTTACACTCTTTGACGTGAAAAACGAATTGGATAAACTCATATCTTTAAACAAAAGAGAAATAAGTGTAGAGGACATTAACTATGTAGTTAAAGAAAATCCGGACTTAAGCATCTTCGACTTTTTAGATGCTCTGACAAATAGAAAGGCTGAGGAAGCTTTAACTCACTTTGAAAATCTTTACAACTTAAACGAACCTGTCCATAGAATACTTAACATGGTAATTAGAAATTTTCACATGCTCTTGGGAGTAAAGCTTGGCGTTAACAAAAGTGCTCAGGATGTAATGAGTACACTTTCAATCGGAAATTTTGAATACGGAAAGTTTAAAAGGGGAACGGAGAACTTTACTGCAGATGAACTGATTAATATTTACAGCGAACTATTAGAAGGCGAAATAAAATTAAAGACCTCCCAAGTTAATGAGAAGGTCTTAATGGAAACAATTATTCTTAAAATTTGCAACAAAAAAAGTTAATAGAACTTCTTTTGAAGTTTCTATTAACCCATTGCGTTTAGTTTCTTAGTTAGAGATGAAAGCTTTCTTGATGCTGAGTTTTTGTGAATTACGTTCTTGTTAGCTGCTCTCTTTAACTTTTTATCTACTTCTTTTAAAAGTTCCGCTGCTTCGTCTTTAGAGCCTGCACTTACTGCGCTTTCGAATTTTTTAATAGCGTTTTTGATTTCAGTCTTTTTAACTTTGTTACGAAGTGTTGCTTTTTGTGTTAATTCAATTCTTTTAATTGCTGATTTAATATTTGCCAATTGTTTCACCTCCGATGTTTTTTTCTGAACTCGTTATATAATACCATCATAGGGGATTAAATGCAAGATTTATTTAATAAATGTAAGCTCTACAACATTTAAAATGTCTTTGCCGTAGGTGGTAGTCTTTAAATATTCGCCGTCAAAAGTACACAGCTTTTCATTTACCATGTCTTGGATTTCATTTTCATAATAAACTTTAAAGTCCGTATCAAATTTTTCTTTAAAGAGATTTACATCTACACCCTTGTTAAGTCTTAGGCCCATAATTGTAAATTCGTTCATCCTGTCTTTAAGTGTCAAAACTTCTATTTCTTCTTCAGGCACGACACCTGTCTTAGTCATTTCAAAGTACTTGTTTAGGTCTTTCGTATTCCAAAATCTTTCATTTGATATATTGGAGTGAGAGGAAAGTCCAAAGCCTAAATAGTCTTCCAAGGTCCAGTACTTTAAATTGTGTCTGCACTCCGAGCCTATCTTTGCAAAGTTTGAAATTTCGTATTGGTGATACCCCATGTGTTTTAAAGAACTTACAATGTTGTGATACATTTTTCTGTCTTCTCTTTCGTCGGGGAAGAGGGATGGGTTGCTGTTATATATTTTTGCCATGGGAGTGCCTTCTTCGATGATGAGAGAGTAGTAGGAAATGTGTGTCGGGTTTAAAACCTCTATGTGTTTTAAATTTTCTTTCACGTCTTTTAACTTTTCGTTGGGAAGCGCCATCATAAAGTCCAAATTAAAATTATCTATGCCTGCACTTTTTATATTTTCCACAGCTTTATAGACTTGATGCAAGTTGTGTATCCGTCCTATGCTCTTTAAAAGTTTTTCATTTGTACTTTGCACACCTGTTGAAACTCTGTTGACGCCTATGTCTTTAAAGGCTTTAAGTTTTTCAACAGTTAAAGAGTTGGGATTGGACTCCACGGTAAATTCAACGTCCTTTGAAAGATTAAATGAGCTAATCATTTCTCCCAATTTATATATTTCATCCGGATTTAAAATTGAAGGAGTGCCGCCGCCGACAAAAATTGTATCGACAGGTCTTCCTTCCCAAAGAATTTGTTTAAGTTTAACTTCTTCGCCTAAACAGGATATATATTTACTTATTATTTCTTTGCTGCATACAAAGGACGTAAAGTCGCAGTAGAGACATTTTTGTTCACAAAAGGGGATATGAAAATATATCCCCAATTTGTTATCCTTCTTCATCATATTTCAACACTGTTAAAAATGCTTCTTGAGGCACATCTACATTGCCGATGGAACGCATTCTCTTTTTACCTTCTTTTTGTTTTTCAAGAAGCTTTCTCTTTCTTGAAATGTCTCCTCCGTAGCACTTGGCAAGTACGTCTTTTCTAAGTGCTCTGATTGTCTCTCTTGCAATAATTTTATTGCCGATTGCCGCTTGAATTGGAATTGCAAATTGATGTCTCGGTATAACTGTGGTAAGTCTTTCGCAAATTCTTCTGCCTCTTTCATAGGCATTGCTCTTGTGAACAATAATTGAAAAGGCGTCCACCAATTCTTCGTTGATTAATATATCAAGCTTTACAAGTTCAGATTCCTGATAGCCGATTATTTCATAGTCGTAGGAAGCATAGCCCTTGGTCTTTGACTTTAATGCGTCGAAAAAGTCATAGATAACTTCGTTAAGAGGCATCTCATAGGTGATGAGGACTCTTGTTTCCTCCAAGTAGTCCAGGCCCTTGTATACGCCGCGCCTTTCCTGACACAGTTCCATAATCGCACCTATGTAGTCGGCCGGACACATAATCTCCGCCTTAACTATAGGCTCTTCCATTTTGACAATGGATGTGGGGTCGGGCATATTGGTGGGATTTTGTATTTCAGTCATCTTACCGTCACTTGTGAAAATTTTATAAATTACGGAAGGAGCCGTCGTCACAAGATTTAAATCGAATTCTCTCTCAAGTCTTTCTTGAATTATTTCCATGTGAAGGAGTCCCAAAAATCCGCAGCGAAAACCGAATCCAAGTGCAGCTGAGGTCTCCGCTTCAAAGGCAAGAGCCGCGTCGTTTACTTGTAGCTTTTCTAAAGCCTCTCTTACTTCCTGATATGATTCTCCTTCGGCTGGATATATGCCGCAGTAAACCATGGGCACTACTTTTTTATATCCCGGCAAAGCTTCGGCACACATTTTGTTTGCAAGGGTAATGGTATCGCCGACATTGGCTTCTTTTACTTCCTTAATACTTGCGCCGATATATCCTACATCTCCCGCTGAAAGTTTGTTTAAAGGCACATATGTGTTTGTTCTCACACCGACTTCCACTACTTCAAACTCCGAGCCGGTACTCATCATTTTAATAGTGTCGCCTTTTTTAACTTCGCCGTCAAAAACTCTTACAAAGGCAATAACACCCTTGTATGAATCGTAGTAGGAGTCGAAGATTAAAGCCTTTAAAGGTTTGTTTTCATCTCCTGTAGGGGCAGGCACCTGATCTACAATTGCATCCAACACCTGGTCAATATTAATTCCGTTTTTTGCGGAGATAAGGGGAGCATGTGATGCGTCGATGCCTATAATGTCTTCAATTTCCTGTTTAACTTCATCAGGTCTTGCGTCGGGAAGGTCAATCTTATTAATAATCGGCACAAGTTCCAAGTCCTGATCAACTGCCAAGTATACATTGGCAAGTGTTTGGGCCTCAACACCTTGTGATGCGTCCACAACCACCAGTGCACCTTCACAGGCTGCAAGGGAACGGGACACTTCATATGTAAAGTCCACATGTCCCGGAGTGTCAATTAAATTTAAAATATATTCGTTTCCGTCCTTATGTTTATATACTAAGCGAACGGCTTTTAATTTAATCGTAATGCCTCTTTCTTTTTCCAAATCCATTGAGTCCAAGACTTGTGAACTCATTTCTCTTTGGGTAAGCATTCCGGTTTTTTCGATTAATCTGTCTGCCAAGGTGCTCTTGCCGTGATCTATATGTGCAATTATTGAAAAGTTTCTTACGTATTTTTGTTTTTCGCTCATAAATCCTCCTATAAAAGATTTAATACACTGTGATTTTAGCACATAAAGGGCAACAAATAAACTTTTGCTATTTTTATAAAATAATAAAAAAATTAACATATAAAAACTTGACACATTTAATAAATGTATGTATTATATAGGTAGTTAGCACTCGGTAACGATGAGTGCTAACAACTAAAGGGTGATAAATATGGACGATAGAAAATTGCAAATACTTAAAGCAATCGTTGATTCATACATCCACACAAATCAACCTGTAGGCTCAAGAACTATTTCCAAGGCTTATGACTTGGGAGTAAGCAGTGCCACAATAAGAAACGAAATGGCGGACTTGGAAGACTTGGGTTACTTAAACAAGACTCATACATCTTCCGGCAGGATACCGTCTGACAAGGCCTTTAGGTATTTTGTGGATGAGATACTTAACGGCTTAGACTTTAAAGATGTAAATTACAATTTAAGCAAAGACTTAATTGGAGATTACAATTCCCAAAGTGAGCTTTATAAAAATACTGCAAAACTTTTGGCCGACACTACAAAGCTGACTTCATATATTGTTACCCCTAAGAAAGAGGACAAGGCAATTAAGTATATACAACTCTTTTCTATTTCAGAAAATGTTGCCCTGCTCTTAATAATAGGTAACAAGGGGGAAGTGGAAAAAACTCTCATTAAGACAAAGGAAACAGTTTCCGAAGAAACTCTTAATAAGATTTCAGAAAGTTTAAACAAACAACTTTCAGGCGTCGAGCTTTCATCTTTAGATGAAGTTAAGCTCATATTAAGAGGTGAGATGATTGACCACGAGGACTTTATTAAAGAAGTATTGGCATCCTGCAGGAGCTTTTACAAAAAAGTAAAGTCTGTAGATGTTTACTACGACGGGATTTCCAACATGCTCATATACGATGAGTTTCAAGACTTTGACAAAGCTTTTGAAATTATGAAGTTTTTAGATGACAAGGACAACTTCCTTGACGTTATTTTAAACTCCATTGACAGTGACTATGAGATTGTAATAGGTTCGGAAAACCCATACGAAATCATGAAACAATCGACTTTGATTAATTTCAGTTTCGGATCATCTTTCGGTCAAATCGGAATTGTAGGACCTGTCAGACTTAACTATCCCAAACTCATTAACATGATCTCGGGATTTGCAAAGAGTCTTTCAGATATAGTTGATGACAAGTGAGGTGTAGAATGGACAAGGATAACTTAAAAGAAAACATGGAAAATGAAAGAGATGAAGTCGCTGAAGAAGTTCAAGAAGAAATTTTTGACGGCGAACCGGTAGATGGAGATGTTGTAGAAGAAACTGAAGAAGACGTTTCCGAAAAATACCAAGACCTTAACGACAAGTACGTCAGGCTTCAGGCAGACTTTATAAATTACAAGAGAAGAACGAGTAACGAAAGAGCCCAAGCCCTGTCAATGGGTGTTGAAAAAATGGCTTTCGGTCTACTGGATATAGTAGACAATTTTGAAAGAGCACTTTCACTTGAAAAAGATACCGCCGGAGGTTTCTATGAGGGAGTTGAAATGATATACACACAACTCATAGATTATTTAAAACAAAACGGCGTTGTTGAAATAGATGCACTTAACCAAAAATTCGATCCCAACTTCCACCATGCGGTAATGGTAGAAGAAAGGGACGATGTAGAATCAGGAATAGTAACGGAAGTATTCCAAAAAGGATATATGATAGATGATAGGGTACTTAGACCTTCAATGGTTAAGGTATCCAAATAAGGAGGAAAAGATTATGGGAAAAATTATAGGAATTGACTTAGGAACAACAAACAGTGCAGTAGCCGTAATGGAAGGCGGCGACGCAATAATAATTCCAAATATAGAAGGTAACAGAACTACACCGTCTGTAGTTGCATTTACAAAAGACGGAGAAAGATTAGTTGGAGAAACTGCAAAGAGACAAGCAATAACCAACCCGGAAAGAACTATTCAATCAATTAAGAGACACATGGGTTCTGATTTTTCAGTTGACATTGACGGCAAAAAATATTCACCCCAAGAAATTTCGGCAATGATTTTACAAAAACTAAAATCAGATGCGGAATCTTACCTTGGCGAAAAAGTTACAGATGCAGTAATTACAGTACCTGCATATTTTACAGATGCTCAAAGACAAGCAACTAAGGACGCAGGAAAAATTGCAGGCCTTAATGTAAAGAGAATTGTAAACGAACCTACAGCTGCAGCACTTGCATACGGCGAAGACAAAGACAAGGAATCACAAACGGTAATGGTATACGACCTTGGCGGCGGTACATTTGACGTTTCAATCCTTGAACTTTCAGAAGGCGTATTTGAAGTACATGCAACAAGAGGTAACAACAAACTTGGTGGCGACGACTTCGACAACAAGTTAATCGACTACATTGCAGACGAGTTTCAAAAAGAAAACGGCGTTGATTTAAGAGTTGACAAAATGTCACATCAAAGACTTAAAGAAGCTGCCGAAAAAGCAAAGAAAGAACTTTCAAGCACAATGAGCACAAACATTAACTTGCCCTTTATTACAGCATCAGCTGCAGGTCCTCTTCACCTGAACATGGACATTACAAGAGCAAAGTTTGATGAACTTACTAAAGATCTTGTAAAGAAGACTGAACAACCGGTACTTGATGCGTTAAAGGATGCAGGCTTGGAAGCTTCGAAGATAGACAAGGTTCTATTGGTAGGGGGCTCAACAAGAATACCTGCAGTTCAAGAATCAGTTAAGAGATTAATCGGCAAGGAACCTCAAAGGGATATTAACCCGGACGAATGCGTTGCACTTGGTGCTGCAATTCAAGGGGGAGTTCTTTCAGGAGATGTTAAAGACTTACTTCTACTTGACGTAACACCTCTATCCTTAGGTATTGAAACAATGGGAGAAGTTACAACAAGACTTATTGAAAGAAATACAACAATTCCGACAAAGAAGTCACAAATTTTTACAACTGCAGCGGACAATCAAACTTCAGTAGAAATTCACGTATTGCAAGGTGAAAGACAAATGGCTCGTGACAATACTTCTCTTGGAAGATTTATCTTGGACGGCATTACACCTGCAAGAAGAGGAATACCTCAAATCGAAGTAACATTTGATATAGATGCCAACGGTATTGTAAACGTATCTGCAAAAGACTTGGGCACAGGCAAAGAACAACACATTACAATCACTTCTTCAACCAACTTGACAGATGAAGAAATCGACAAGAAAGTAAAAGAAGCTGAAATGTATGCTCAAGAAGATAAAGAAAAGAAAGATTTAAGCGAAGCTAAAAACAATGCCGACGCTATGATCTATCAATCAGAAAATACACTTCAAGAACTTGGCGACAAGGTTGAAGCTTCCGACAAGGAAAACATTGAAAAAGCCATTGGAGAACTGAAAGAAGTTAAAGACGGTGATGATTTGGCAAAGATTAAAGAAAAGACTGAAGCTTTAACTCATGCATTCTACAGCGTATCTGAAAAGATATACAAACAACAAGGCGCTCAAGGCGGACAAACGGAACAAGGCACAGAAGATGTAGTAGATGCTGACTATGAAGTTGTAGATGAAGACGAAGAAAACAAGTAAAATTAAATAGATTAAGGAGCAGATTATTCTGCTCTTTAATTTTTTTTAATGTATAATATCCTGTGGTGGTGAAAAATGAGAGACTTTTATGAAATACTTAATGTGGACAGAAATGCCACAGATGATGAGCTAAAAGCTTCTTATAGAAAATTAGCAAAAAAATATCATCCGGACTTAAACCCGGGGGATGCAGATGCGGAACAACACTTTAAAGAAGTTCAGGCTGCATATGAAGTCCTTTCAGATAGTGAAAAGAGAAAAATATACGACCTTTACGGCGAAGAAGGACTGAAAGGCGGCATGGGAGGCGGTCAAAACTTCGGCGGCTTCGGGGACATCTTTAACGACATATTCGACATCTTCGGTGGCGGAGGCTTCTCTCAAAGAAGAGGGAAGAATCCCAACGCACCTAAACGCGGGGCAGACCTGCGCTATGATTTGAAAATAGATTTTAAAGAAGCATACTTCGGTACGGAAAAAGAAATATCTATATCACACTATGTAGAGTGTGAACACTGTCACGGCGAAAAATGTGAGCCCGGCACAGAGAAGAAGACCTGCCCCACATGTCACGGTACAGGCGAGGTAACCCATCAGGTAAACAATGCCTTCGGTCAATACATTCAAGTAAGTCCTTGCGGCACATGTATGGGCACAGGGGAAATAATTGAGAAAAAATGCACCAAGTGTAACGGACAGGGCAAGGTAAAAGAAAAGAAAAAAATAAAACTCAATGTACCTAAAGGTGTAAACACAGGAAATATTTTAACCATGGCTCAAATGGGAGATGCAGGGGACAACAAAGGACCTGCCGGTGACCTATATGTCTATATAAGAGTTAAGGAGGACGAAATCTTTAAACGTGAAGGTCCCGATTTATTTATAGACATGCCTGTAACTTATACCGATGCGGTCTTAGGTGGAGAAATAAAAGTTCCTACTATGGAAGGGGTAGAAAGTTTTGACCTTGCTAAGAAAACTGAAGGCGGCAAAATGTTTAAGCTGAAGGGCAAAGGAATGCCGATAGTTAACAGTGACAAAAAAGGCGACTTGTACTTTAAGACGGAAATAATAATTCCCGACAAAGTGACGGCTGAAGAAAAAGATTTGCTCTTACAGCTTAAAAATTTACGTCCCTCGGCAGTAAAAGAAAAGAAAAACTTTTTCTCAAGGTTTAAGGAATTTTTTGAACAATAGAATAATATATTGTAAAATGAAGGCAAAATTCGAAAGAGTTTTGTCTTTTTTAATTGGAGGAAAAATGGAATATATTGAAATAAAATTTAATGTAAAGGACGAAGATGTAGAGATAATTGAAAATTATTTTTACGAAAACGAAATATATAATTTCTCACAAAAATCTTTGAGACTCTTACAGGAGATAAAAGAAAATCCCTGGGCATATAACTTGGTGGATGAAGAAGTACTTAAGTTAAAGAAGGACACGACGGAGTTTAAAGTATTTTTTAATTTAGATGAAGATGCTTCGGCTCAGAAAGTTATGGAAGAATTAAAAGCTTTAAAAGCTGAAAACATCTCAAAAGAAATCTTAGACGATATGGACTGGAAAGACAATTGGAAAAAATATTTTCACAAGCTTGACTTTGGCAAGCTTAAAGTCGTACCCACTTGGGAAAAAGAAGATCCGGACAGATTTACAATTGTAATGGACCCCGGCATGGCCTTCGGCTCAGGCACGCACGAGACGACGCAGCTCTCTATAGAAATGCTTGAAAGATATGTAAAGCCGGAGGACAGTGTATTGGACGTAGGCACAGGCAGCGGCATACTTGCAATGGCGGCGAAAAAATTAGGCGCAGGCAAGGTCCTTGGCATTGACATAGATGAAGATTCAGTGCGTGTGGCGCAACGAAATGCAGAGGACAACAATGAGGATATAGAATTTGTAGAGGGAAATTTGATAGACAAGGTCGACGACTTATATGATGTTGTCGTTGCAAATATTATTGCGGAAATTGTAGTTGAGGTTGTAAAGGACTTGGATAAGGTCCTTAAACCGGGCGGAATATTTTTATGCTCGGGAATACTAAAAGACAGAGAAGAGCTTGTAAAGGACGCTCTTATAGCTAAAGGCCTTGAAATTATTCACATTAACCGAATGGGCGAGTGGATAGGTATCGGAGCTAAATATGTATAAATTTTTTGAAGACAACTTTAGGGACAATTACATCGACCTATCAAAAGAAAATTTAAAACACATAAAGGTTTTAAGAATTAGAGAAAATGAAGAGTTTGAAGTTGTCTGTGACGAAGGAAAATTTATTTGCGTATTGGATGAGAATAGGGCGAGAATTTTGCGAAAGAGCAATGTCAATACTGAATCAGATGTGAAGCTGAAACTCTTTATGGGCATTTGCAAAGGTGACAAGATGGAGACCATTATCAAACAAGCGACAGAGATAGGAGTCACGGAATTTTTCCCTGTAAATATGATGAGATCCGACGCCAACTACACGGGCAAAGAAGATAAAAAACTAAACAGGTTTAAGGCCATAGCACTTTCGGCGGCAAAACAATCTAAAAGGGACATTATTCCAATTGTTCACGGCACAATTGACTTGGATGAAATCGGCAACTACAACACAGGAAAATTAATTATTCCCTACGAATTGGAAGAGATAGAATTTTTAAAAGATGTTGAACCTGCAAAGGATGTTTCATTGGTAATAGGCCCTGAAGGCGGCTTTGACCCCATAGAAATTGAAAAACTTCGGGATATGAACGGGGAATTTATTTCCCTGGGCAAGAGAATTTTACGAGCGGAGACTGCCGCAATTGTTTCGGCATTTATGATTATACACACTTGGGAGGAAAGTTGAAGACATTTAACATACTGACATTGGGCTGCAAGGGCAATCACTATGAGACTCGGTCCATGATCGAAAATTTTGAAAACAGAGGATATAAATTTGTCGGCGATGATGAAAAGGCCGACATATATATTATAAATACATGTACCGTTACAAATCTTTCCGACAGAAAGTCCAGACAACACATCAGGAAGGTCAAAAGGATAAATGAAGACGCCGTCGTAGGCGTGGTGGGCTGCTACTCTCAAGTAAATCCGGAAGAAGTTGCGGAAATTGAAGGGGTAGATATTGTAATCGGGACCACTGAAAGAAATAAAATTGTAGACCTTTGCGAAGAATTTTTACAAAAGAGAGAAAAGATAAATATTGTAAGGGACATAAGTGAGGACAGAGAATTTCAAGCCATAGACATTACAAGTGACGAGGAAATGACGAGAGCTTATATAAAGGTTCAGGACGGCTGCAACATGTATTGCGCCTACTGTATCATTCCCTATGCCAGAGGCAACATCAGATCAAGAGAGATAGAAGACTGTGTTCGTGAGACGAAGGTCTTGGTTGAAAACGGATTTAAAGAATTAGTTTTAACCGGCATTCACATAGCAAGTTACGGATATGACTTGGGCAAAGAAAGACTTATCGATTTAATAGAAAAAATAGCTGCGACAGACATTGAAAGGATAAGGCTGTCGTCAATTGACCCTCGCATTGTGACTGAAGACTTTATAAAAAGACTCACAGCCACGGGCAAAGTTTGCGATCACTTTCATTTGTCCTTACAAAACGGCAGCGACAAAATTTTAAAGCTGATGAACAGAAGATATACTGCAGATGAATATGCGGACAAAGTCAATATAATTAGAAAGTATATGCCTGAAGCGGGAATAACCACGGACATAATAGTAGGATTTCCACAAGAGACTGAAGAAGATTTTCAAAAAACTTTGGACTTTGTAGACAGAATAAAATTTTCGCGTATTCACGTCTTTAAATATTCGCCAAGGAAGGGAACACCTGCCGCAACAATGGAGGGACAAGTTCACGGACAGGTAAAACATGAAAGATCTTTAAGACTTATCGAAAAGGGAGAAGAGCTTAAAAAAGAATTTATCCGAAGCATGAAAGGTAAAAAATATAAAATCCTATTTGAGGAAGAAAAGAATGGGGTATACTATGGTTATACAGATAACTATGTAAGAGTTAAAACTGAAGCGGATTATGACTTGAAGAACAAAATTGTCTTAGGCACAATAATCTCCGAAGAAGAACCTGCAACAGTTGTAGTAGAGAAGGAGGACTTATGAAAGATTGTTTATTTTGTAAAATAGCTGCAAAAGAAATTCCTTCTGAAAAAGTATATGAAGACGAATTGGTTTACGCCTTTAAAGACGTAAGCCCACAAGCACCCGTTCACTTCTTAATAGTTCCCAAAAAGCACATCAGCTCCATTGATGAGCTTGAAGAAAGTGACAAGGAGCTTGTAGGTCACATAATGCTTCTTGCCAAAATACTTACAGGGGAACTTGGCTTAACTAACGGCTACAGAGTTGTAATTAATTGCAAAGAAGACGGTGGACAAACAGTAGAACACCTACACTTTCATATACTTGGAGGAAGGTCACTTAACTGGCCACCGGGTTGATGGATACAAGGTCTGAAATATTTGAGTTATAAATTAAATATTTCAGGCTTTTTTTATTCCAAAGAGGAAAACTATTTCATTTACAATATTTAAAACTATGATAAAATAAAAATATAAAAATGATATAGTAAGATATATTAATAATTATATTATTTTTTAACTTTTTTCATTCTTTTTAAAAAGGTGATAAAGGGTATAAGATAATTGTGACTTAAATATGTTTTGTAAACGTGAAAACACAATTATATTTAATTAAAAAAATTGAAAAATGTTATTTCACCGGAAAAGGCGGATTGATGCCGTTTTTAAAGAATAAGATTTTGAATTTAATCATAACAATTTTTATTAGAGATAAATTTTTATGAATGTTTATCTTCACAAAAAGCTTAAAGAGGCGAGTGTATAATAATTTTTCGGACGATTCTATCGAGGCTATGTATTTGACACTGATTAGGATGTGTGATATTATACACGTGTTGTATAGTTTAAAAAATATTTGCTGTGCAAATTTTTTTAGAAATAAATAAAACGTTTCCAAAAACTATAGGAGGTGGTGTTTTGGCTTTTTTCAAAAAGAAGCAGAAATCCGGAAAGAACAAAGGATCGCATGGGTTTGAAACGAAAAAGGAAGAAGTAAAGCCTATCGAGTCTGAAAAAATTGAGTCGAAACCTGAGGAAAAAGTAATAAAAAGTAATGAAAACAAAAAGCCTCAAGGAAGTAACGAAGCTCAAAAAAAGGGTGAGGTAGAAAACAAAAACCTTAAGGAAGAACTAGTTGAAGGAAAAGGAAATATTGGAGGGACAAGAATGTATAGACCGACAGAAGAACTAGAAGCGTTAAGACGTAAATTTAGAGATTTTGCTGAAACAGAAATCAGACCTAACGCTTTTACTTGGGAT
>QWCK01004800.1_pt1 | contig 12900 bp, 8 predicted proteins | sample 1972571 | NCBI WGS metagenome assembly QWCK01 (sample SAMN09866710, study PRJNA288562) | Human gut metagenome isolate term2_stool, whole genome shotgun sequencing... | isolation source: gut | host: Homo sapiens | place: USA: California
AAATGTTCATAAGTACGCAAGACCGGAGGATGTGCCGGAACACACCATGTTTGTAATCACTACGGACGGAATGGAAAATGCCAGCCGCCGGTACAACAGCGAAAAAGTGAAGCAGATGATCGAGCGGCAGAAAGCAAAATACGGTTGGGAGTTTTTGTTCCTTGGTGCCAATATTGACGCAGTAGAGACTGCAAGCCAATTCGGAATCGGTGCAGATCGCGCAGTCAACTATCAGTGCGACAGCGAAGGAACTGCGTTGAATTATGAGGTGGTCAGCGAAGCAATCAGCTCTGTTCGGTGCAGTGCCCCGCTGAGCGCAGACTGGAAAAAGCGTATAGACGAGGACTACAAAAAGCGTGGAGGCCGCAAGCACAAGTGATTTTTTTGAAGCCGGGGTGATGATTCACTCCGGCTTTTTCTTTGGCAGGAACTGCCGTTAAAGCATCCGAAACGGATGCGTAGCCCGATGCCGCAGGCAGCGTTCTAAGGGGATTGGGGAGTTTCCCCAATAAGCAGAAAATCGCTTTCGTGTCACGAAAGCCCTGCTTGCAGAAGAGTGGCCCTTGCGAGAAGTCGGCATTATTGATCTACTTACCGAAATGACTGTGCTATAATCTAAGCATAAGATTTTTGTTTCGTATGGATGTATGTATAGATGAAAAAAGGCGGTATGATATGGCAGTTTCCTATAACAGATTATTCAAAATGCTTATTGATCGGAAAATGATGAAAAAGGAATTATGCGAGTTGGCAGATGTGAGCTCAAGCACGATAAGCAAAATGGGCAGGGGAGAAATAGTTTCCATGGAAGTCATTGCAAGAATTTGCCTCACATTGAACTGCACAGTGGATGATATCTTGGAAATTATGCCTGATAGTCCAGACAATGGGACGGATAAAAAGGTAAGATAGAGATAGAATGAGCGATTGGGTGAGTGGATGACATGAAAATTTTAAATAACATTACGAATACTGTTCGCGATGATCTGCGGGTGGAGATAAAACGAGGAAGCAAGATATCTGTTGCGGCAGCTTGCTTTTCAATGTATGCATATCAGGAATTAAAAAAACAACTGGAATCTGTAGAAGAGTTTCGGTTTATTTTCACGTCACCAACCTTTGTAAAGGAAAAAGCAGAAAAGCAGAAGCGCGAATTTTATATTCCTCGTCTTTCCAGAGAAACCAGCCTGTATGGTACAGAATTTGAGATTAAGCTACGCAATGAGATGACCCAGCGCGCGATTGCCAAGGAATGCGCAGATTGGATTCGTAGAAAAGCCAAATTCAAGTCGAATACGACTGGAGAAAATATGACGGGCTTCATGACTGTCGATGCGAAAGATGCGCAGACAGCTTATATGCCAATGTCCGGATTCACCACGGTAGACATAGGATGTGAGCGCGGTAACAACACCTACAACATGGTCAACTGCATGGAAGCACCATTCTCTCAGCAGTATATGCAGCTGTTTGATCAGTTGTGGAATAACCGTGAAAAAATGCAGGATGTCACAGATGTGGTGATTGAAAATATCAGTACGGCCTATGCAGAAAATTCTCCAGAATTTATCTATTTTATGACCTTGTACCATGTCTTTAGTGAGTTCCTGGACGATATCTCTGAGGATGTGCTGCCTAACGAAGCAACTGGCTTTAAACAGAGTAAAATCTGGAGCATGCTCTATGATTTCCAGCGAGATGCTGTGCTTGCAATTATCAATAAGCTTGAAAAGTACAACGGCTGTATCCTAGCGGATAGCGTTGGTCTCGGTAAGACCTTCACCGCTTTGGCAGTTGTAAAATACTATGAAAATCGAAATAAATCCGTTCTCGTCCTCTGCCCGAAAAAGCTGGCTGAGAACTGGAATACATATAAAGACAACTATGTGAATAACCCCATAGCATCTGACCGCTTAAACTACGATGTACTGTTCCATACAGACCTTTCTCGTACCAGCGGAACATCCAACGGTCTTGATCTTGACCGTCTGAACTGGGGCAACTACGATCTGGTTGTGATTGATGAAAGCCATAACTTCCGAAACGGTATCGGCACCCACAGCAACACGGTGGAAAACCGCTATGTCAAGCTGATGGATAAAGTCATCCGCTCCGGCGTAAAAACCAAGGTACTGATGCTGTCCGCAACCCCGGTCAACAACCGTTTTGTGGACTTAAAGAATCAGCTTGCCATTGCCTATGAGGGAGACTCGGAAAACATCAATTCCAAGCTGAACACCAAGAAAACCATCGAGGATATTTTCAAGCAGGCACAAAAGGCATTTAACGCCTGGGGCAAACTTCCTGCCGAAGAACGCACCACCGATGCGCTGCTCCGCACCCTTGATTTTGATTTCTTTGAAGTGCTGGACAGCGTAACCATCGCCCGCTCCAGAAAGCACATTGAAAAATACTATAACGCATCAGAAATCGGTAAATTCCCGGAGCGGCTGCCGCCTATTTCCAAGCGTCCATGCCTCACCGATTTGGAGAGTGCAATTAACTATAATGAAATCTACGCCCAGCTGATGCTTCTGAACCTGTGCATCTATACACCTTCCAATTACATCTTCCCAAGTAAGATGCAGAAGTATATGGAACTCACTCACAACAAGGGAGATAACCTTACGCAGACCGGCCGTGAGCAAGGTATCCGCCGATTGATGAGCATTAACCTTCTCAAGCGTCTGGAAAGTTCCGTTCATTCTTTCCAACTGACACTGACGAGAATCAAAGCCCTCATCGACAGCACCATTGATGCCATCAACCGTTTTGAACAATACGGTGCTGCGGATATTACCATGTACGAGGCACAGGAGTCCGAATTTGATATGGACGATGGCAATACCGATTATTTCTCCGTTGGCAAGAAGGTAAAAATCGACCTTGCTGATATGGACTATAAGACCTGGCGCACCGAACTGAAGCAGGATGCAGAGGTTTTGGAACTGCTGACACTTATGGTTGCGGATATTACACCGCAGCATGACAGCAAGCTGCAGGAACTCCTGGCTCTTCTGTCTCAGAAAATTGAGAACCCGATTAACCCCGGAAATAAAAAGGTGCTTGTGTTCTCTGCATTTTCGGATACAGCAGAATATCTCTATGACAATGTGAGTGCCTTTGTGAAAAAGAAATACGGTCTGAACACTGCTGTGATTACGGGCAGCATTGATGGCAAGACCACAATCAGTGGCTTCAAGGCAACCCTCAACAATGTACTGACCTGCTTCTCACCGAAGTCTAAAGGGCGGGATGTGCTGATGCCGAACAGCAAGGTGGATATTGATATTCTGATTGCCACCGACTGTATCTCCGAAGGTCAGAACCTGCAGGACTGCGACTATCTGGTGAACTATGATATCCACTGGAACCCGGTGCGTATTATTCAGCGTTTCGGACGTATTGACCGTATCGGCAGCACCAACGACACCATTCAGCTTGTGAACTTCTGGCCCGATCTTACGCTTGATGATTACATCAACCTGAAAGCCAGAGTGGAAACCCGTATGAAGATTACGGTTATGACCTCCACTGGTGATGATGACCTCATCAATGCAGAGGAAAAAGGTGACCTGGAATACAGGAAACAGCAGCTCAAACGCCTCCTGGAAGAAGTGGTCGATATCGAGGATATGTCCGAAGGTATCTCCATTATGGACTTGGGTTTGAACGAATTCCGTCTTGACCTTCTGGAATATGTGAAGACCCACGGCGATATGGATAAAAAGCCTCGTGGTCTCCATGCTGTTGTTCCTGCTACCGAGGAATTGCCGGAGGGTGTTATCTTCGTTCTGAAGAACATCAACAAGAGCGTGAACATCGACAATCAGAATCGCATTCATCCGTTCTATATGCTTTATATCAGTATGGACGGAGAAATCATCTGCGATTATCTGAACCCGAAGAAACTGCTTGATGATGTGCGACTGCTTTGCCGTGGCAAGAGCGAACCAGTCCATGACCTCTGCCGTAAATTTAATGCAGAGACTGATGACGGCAGGGATATGGCAGAACTGTCCGAACTGTTGAGCGAAGCAATCAACTCCATCATCGATACCAAGGAAGAAAGCGATATCGACAGTTTGTTCTCCACAGGCGGCACTTCCGCCCTCATGTCGGATGTTTCAGGACTGGATGATTTTGAACTGATTTGTTTCCTTGTGGTGAAGTAAGGAGGCCTTCTATGCTTGGATTACCAAAATCAACGGAGTTCAATAAACGAATTCCAAAACAGAAATTCTATGACAACCTCACAGTCACCCCGGCTCTGAAGAAGGTATTCATAGACCAAATAAAAACAATCTATTGGCGCAATAAAATCGCAGCCTCCACCACCAACCTCGCTCCCGGAACTGCCGTAACGGAGCTTGAGGTGTTTGAGGTTAAGCTGAACAGTCAGATTTTGGATGACAGCTTTTTACGCCAGATCGATAAAGAAATACCGTACCACATTCTGTTCATCCTGGAGTATGAGGGCAAGTATAAAGCCATCATCGGATACAAAGAAGAATCCGGCGGCAACACAGCTTTTAAGGTAAACCGCTACTATTCCACCGAATGGATGGATGAGGACGCACTTCCGCTGAAACTGGAAGGTCTGTCTGTGGATAGCGTGTATGAAAACTTTGTCCGCCAGATTGCCGGAGACGCCCTTGCAGCATCCACTTCCGACGAGACACTGAAAGAGTCCGTTGACCGCGATGAAAAGCGACAGGCTCTGCAAACGCAGATTGAAAAACTGCAAAAGAAAATCAAAAGCGAAAAGCAACTGAACAAGCAGATAGAACTGAATGCACAGTTGAAGAAGCTACGAGCAGAGCTAAATCAACTCTGAGAAAGGAGGTCGCATGAACTGTGAAATGCAAGGTGTAAGTCACATAAGGCTTGCCATTTCAAAAACAGATTACTTAGTCCCACATATAAACGACAATGACCGAGAGCCATCCTGGGATGGCGATGTTGAAGTGTATCGTAAAGCCGGGGACGTTCATGTTAAAGCCGACCTTATACTCAAGGTTCCTGTTCAAGTTAAGGGGCATAAGGCGAAAAGTCTAAAAAAGCAATCCATTAAGTTTCCAGTTGAGTACGCTGATATAGAAAACTTCCTCCACATGGGTGGAACCATATTCTTTGTTGTGTATGTGGATGAAGAAGGAGAGCATCATCGCATCTATTATACGGAATTTCTTCCATACGATTTGAAGCGAATACTTCAAAAACGAGATGGAAAGACAACTAAATCCATCGAGATGAAGACTTTCCCGACCAAGAAAAATGATATATCCGACATTTTCTTGGGTTTTGCACTAAACATGAGGAAGCAACGAACAGAAATATACTCTGATGAAGTTTCCCTTGAAGACCTAATCAAAGGCGGGACTGTCCCTGAGTTGTCATTTGGTTTTTCCCATGTGCCCAATGATAAGATGATGCCGTTTGATTACCTGCTCAGAGGAAACCTGTATCTGTATGCAAAGCTACCCTATGGTGTCGAAAAGGTCGTTGAGCATATTACCACAATCGATATGACCGGATCTACAATCCATGCCGATATAACGGCAAATGGAAAAAATTTCTATGATGAATATCAAGTGGTTTATAAAAAAGACGTGATTGAGCTATGTTTTGGAAAAAGTACAAAACATACAATCAATCGTTCAGACAACAAAAAGCAGAAATTCACTTTTACGCTACAGGGGAGTTTATCAGAGCGCATCATTGATGAAGAATTTATTATCGAAGCTCTTACTGCACAGCAATTTGAAGTTGGCGGCACAGTGTGCCCGCTAAACGAGGCAACTCCGGAAGAACTTGCATCGTTCAACTTGCCAAGGCGAAAAGAATATCTTGAACGGCTCCGAACCGTCAAGTCGATTCTTGATGCACTTGATGTATCCGAAGAACTTGATTGCGAAAAATTGACACCCAAGGACGAAGAAAATCTCCAAGTCTTGAAAATGGCGATTATTGATAAGCAACTGGTTCCATTGAAAGATACAGGTTATATTATGGGTTTCTACAATGTAGGTAATCTGAAAATTCTAATCTGTACAATCAAGGACAAGGAAAACGATAGATTGTTCCGTGTATGCAGCTTTAATGATTGCCCATTGGAAATAAAAGCATATAAGGGCGATAGTGCGGCATACCCATCATCTCACTATGTTCTTCTAAAACAGGATGCTTTTCTAAAAAGCAGTAATATCAATTATGAAAAGATGCTTGTCAGCCTAAAGAGCACCCCATTATCAGAAGTATATTCTGAACGGGTCATTCTGCTCCTGTTGGAAATGTTGAAAGCATACGACGAAAGCAAGAACAAGAGGAAGGACATCCTTGCGGCTGCGGTCGAGGTAGCCAAATGGCTGAAAGAAAACGACTCTTTTTCGCAAAAAGAAATATTGGTGCTAAATTATCTGCAATCGCTAAAGCGACAAAGAACACTTAAAGAAAATGAAATATCTGAGTTGCTTCAAATTGTGGAACGTAAAGATGTAAGTGAAGAAATTTATACTGGTGCTTACCTTCTGCTCGACAATCACAGTGCAGCAGACATCCATTTCAAATTGATGGATGCAGAAACGCAGCAGATTTTCAAAGAATATCCCATATTCCGATTTTGGATGAATGATAACAAGGAGGCTAAAAGCTAATGGATAAAATGAGAATGGAGTCCGTTGATATGACGGCACAAAACATTGAGAAAATAGGTGCGTTGTTCCCCAACTGCATCACTGAAACTAAAGGCGAAGATGGCAAAATGAAAAAAGCCATCAACTTTGACCTGCTCCGTCAGATGCTGTCCAGCGATGTTGTTGAGGGCGATGAAGCCTATGAATTCACCTGGGTAGGCAAAAAGGCAGCTATCGTTGAGGCTAATAAGCCGATTCGCAAGACCCTGCGCCCTTGCAAAGAAGAGAGCGTCAATTGGGATAGTACGGAGAACCTCTACATCGAGGGTGACAATCTGGAAGTGCTGAAACTGTTGCAGGAAAGCTACCTGGGCAAGGTGAAGATGATATATATCGATCCACCTTACAATACTGGTAGTGACAGATTTATTTACCCTGATGATTATGGAATGACTCAAGATGAATATGATGATGTTTCGGGTACTTATGATGATGAAGGAAACAAAGTCTTTCAAGAAAATCTAAATAGCAATCCTCGCTATCATTCAAAATGGTGTTCCATGATTTATCAAAGACTCCTGCTGTCCAGAAGCATGCTTACTGATGATGGCGCAATCTTCATCAGCATTGACGATAAAGAACAGGAAAATCTGAAAAAGATATGTGATGAAATATTTGGAGCATCAAACTTTATTGCAACTATCGTATGGCAACATAGTATTCAACCCAAAGGCTACCTTGGCAACTTTTCTATTCAACATAGCTATGTTATGGTTTATTGCAAAGAGATTACCTCTTTCAAACTTGGTAGTTTGGAGCGAACCGAAGAAGATAATAAAGCATATTCAAATCCAGATAATGATCCGAGAGGAGCATGGCGTAGTGGTGATGTTCGCAACGCCCTCTATCGTCCAAATTTAATTTATGACATTGTTTCTCCGTCTGGAAATGTGATTAAACCATGTGAAAACGGATGGAGATGGAGCAAGGAGACAGTTGAAGAAAAAATCAAGACAGGTGAAATTATTTTCAACAAAGAGGAAACACGAATTATTCGTAAAATATATCTATCTAATCTTGAAGGAAGAGCACCGGAGACGATTTGGTTTGGAAAAGATGTTGGAACAACAAGAGAAGGAGTATCTGAACTTAAAGAACTGTTTGGTCAAGCCCCATTTGACACTCCCAAAGCCACACGTTTGTTAATGCGTTGCATTACGCTTATGAATGATCCGGAAATGTTGACAATGGATTTCTTCTCGGGAAGTGCAACTTTTGCGGATGCCGTTATGCGTATGAATGCAAAAGACGGTGGTCATCGCAGTTACATTCAAATTCAATATCCAGAAAAATGTGATGAAACCAGTTCGGCATATAAACAAGGTTTTCTAACAATTAGCGACGTAGGCAAGGAGCGAATCCGCCGAGCAGCAAAGAAAATTGCAGAAGAAAATCCTACTGCTACTTTTGATGGTGGTTTCCGTGTATTCAAGCTGGATGACTCCAACATGAAAGATGTCTACTATGCCCCTGCCGATTATGACCAGGGTATGCTTGCCATGCTGGAATCCAACATCAAGGAAGACCGCACTGACCTCGACCTGCTGTTTGGCTGTCTGCTGGAATGGGGTCTGCCTCTCTCCATGCCGTACACTTCGGAGGAAATCAGCGGTTGCACCATTCACACCTACAATGATGGCGACTTGATTGCTTGCTTCGATGAGAACATCCCGGACGAGGTTGTGAAGACCATCGCAAGACGTCAGCCGCTCCGTGCTGTGTTCCGTGACAGCAGCTTTGACGGCAGCCCTGCCAAAATCAATGTAACTGAGGTATTCAAGCTGTTAGCACCGGATACAAGAGTAAAAGTAATCTAAGGAAGGAGTCGCTTTATGAAGCTACAATTTAAGCATCAAAAATTCCAGGCGGATGCTGCAAAGGCTGTAGTGGATGTTTTTGCAGGTCAGCCGTATCTGACTCCTACCTATATGATGGACAGAGGTGTGACTTATCAGCAATCTCTTACCGATGATGTTGACTTCACAGGTTGGAGCAACCAGAAACTTGTGCCGGAACTTTCCGCCCCGGTTATCCTGGAACATATACAAAAAATTCAAAGAGCGAATCAGATTGCACCCTCTCCAAAATTGGAAGGCAGATTCAATCTGACAATCGAGATGGAAACAGGTGTCGGCAAGACCTACACCTATATCAAAACCATGTATGAACTGAACAAGCACTACGGCTGGAGTAAGTTCATTATTGTTGTACCAAGCGTGGCAATCCGTGAGGGCGTGTATAAGTCCTTCCAGATGACCCAAGAGCATTTTGCGGAAGAATACGGCAAGAAAGTCAGATTCTTTATCTACAACTCTGCCCAACTGACAGAGATTGACCGCTTTGCATCGGATAGTTCCATCAATGTAATGATTATCAACTCCCAGGCATTCAACGCCAAGGGCAAAGATGCCAGAAGAATTTACATGAAACTGGACGAGTTCCGTTCCCGCCGTCCGATTGATATTATTGCCAAGACCAATCCTATTCTGATTATTGACGAACCGCAGTCCGTTGAAGGCAAGCAGACCAAAGAGCGTTTGAAGGAATTCTGTCCGCTGTTTACCCTCCGCTATTCCGCAACTCACAAGTCGGACAGCATCTACAACATGATTTATCGTTTGGATGCTATGGAGGCGTACAACAAGCGTTTGGTTAAGAAAATCGCAGTTAAGGGTATCACCGAAACAGGCAGCACTGCTACCGACAGCTATGTTTACTTGGAAAGCATCAACCTTTCCAAGAAGGACCCTACCGCTACTATTCAGTTCGATATTAAGGGTGCAAGCGGTATCCGTAAAGTCAGCCGTACCGTTGGTATTGGCTTTAACCTTTACGACAACTCCGGTCACATGGAGGAGTACAAGAACAACTTTGTTGTCAAGGCGATTGACGGTAGAGATGACTCCTTGGAGTTCCTTAACGGTATCAAGCTGTACGCAGGTGATGTAATCGGCAAGGTGGACGAAAATCAGCTTCGCCGTATTCAGATTCGTGAAACCATCCTCTCTCACATTCAGCGTGAGCGTCAGTTGTTTTACAAGGGTATCAAGGTGCTGTCCCTGTTCTTTATTGACGAGGTTGCCAAGTATAAGGTGTACGATGCAGCCGGACAGCCTGGTAACGGTATTTATGCCCAGATGTTCGAAGAAGAATATGAGGATGTGATTAACAACCTCCAGCTTGCCATTGGCGAGGACGAGTATATCAATTATCTGAAAGCCATCAAACCATCTGCCACCCACGCAGGTTACTTCTCTGTGGACAAAAAAGGCAAGATGATTGACAGTAAGGTCGCAAGAAAGGAAACCACCTCTGACGATATTGACGCCTACGATTTGATTATGAAGAACAAGGAACTGCTCCTTGACCGCAATCCGAAGCGTTCTCCTGTGCGTTTCATCTTCTCCCACTCCGCTTTACGTGAAGGTTGGGATAACCCGAATGTATTCCAGATCTGCACACTGAAACAGTCCGGCTCTGATGTAAGAAAGCGCCAGGAAGTTGGCCGTGGTCTGCGTCTCTGCGTAAACCAAGATGGTGAGCGTATGGACTCCGGCGTTCTCGGAAACGATGTTCACAATATCAATGTACTGACCGTTATCGCAAGCGAAAGCTATGATAGCTTCGCAAAGGGTCTCCAGTCCGAACTGGCAGATGCCGTTGCAAACCGTCCGAAGGCTGTTACACCGGAACTCTTTATGGGCAAGACAATCACCGATGCTCAGGGCAACACCGATGTTATTACAGACGATGTGGCAAGAGAAATCTATGTTGGTCTGCGTATGGAAGGCTACATTGATAAGCAGGGCGCGCTGACCGACAAGTATTATGAGGACAAGGCAAACGGCGAAATCAAACTGACCGACGAGGTTGCAGGCTCTGCAGAGAGTGTTATCGGTATCATCGACTCCATCTACGATGCCAAGGCAATGCAGCCTGAAAATGCAAGAAGCAATAATATTGAACTTACCGTGGATGAGGACAAACTGGCAATGCCGGAGTTCAAAGCACTGTGGAACAGAATCAATGCCAAGAGTGTTTATGTGGTTGATTTTGATACAGATGAACTGGTACGCAAATCCATTGATGCTTTGGATAGAAAACTCCGTGTATCCAAGATTTACTTCAAGGTAGAAACCGGTGCAATGGAGCAGATTAAGTCCAAGGCCGAACTGGAAAGCGGTGCATCCTTCGTGAAAGAAGAATCCGGTACATACGGTGCTACCATTCACGCAAGTAACAACGTGAAATATGACTTGGTTGGTAAATTGGTTGATGAAACAGGGCTTACCCGCAAGGCAGTTATTCAGATTCTGAAGGGTATTCAACCGAGTGTATTCAATCAGTTCAAGGATAACCCGGAAGAATTCATCATCAAGGCGGCTGCCCTTATTAACGATGAAAAGGCCACGGCGATTATTGAGCACATTACCTACGATGTGATGGATGACCGTTATGGCACAGAAGTTTTCACTGATCCGACCATTAAAGGGCGTCTTGGTGTGAATGCCATGAAGGCGAAGAAGCATCTGTACGACCATATCGTATATGACTCCAGCAATGAGCAAAAATTTGCTAGGGAACTGGATACGAATACAAATGTTGCGGTCTATGTGAAACTTCCGGATGGATTCTACATTTCAACACCAGTAGGACATTATAATCCCGACTGGGCGATAGCCTTTTATGAGGGAACGGTCAAGCATATCTATTTTGTGGCCGAAACGAAGGGTTCTATGAATTCGATGCAGTTGCGTCTGATCGAGGAATCCAAGATTCACTGTGCGAGGGAGCATTTTAAGGCAATCAGCAATGGTGAAGTGGTCTATGATGTAGTAGATAGTTATCAGAGCCTGATGGATTTGGTTACGAAGTAAGCTTTGTTGAGATTTATCTGAAGTGAAAATTGTGCAACAGGTTGTTGCACAATTGCATCAAGGATACGACTAAATTTATAAAAATATAGATTTAATTACAGTAATAGGAAAAATACTCGAACTGGAAGGATTATTATGGCTGATAATCGAAAGAAAGCCTCGATGTCACAGGTGCTAACAGATATAAAACCTTACATAACGAAAAAGTTTATGGCGGCTCCCTGTGTTAAGGAGCAAGACATTCAGGCTATCTGTCAAATTCTCCTGCCCAGATACAAGAATGTACAGCTCATGCAGGGACTGACCAACAACAAGTCGGATTTCAGAATTCAGGTGAAAGGTTTGTTCGGGACAGAAGAGAAACGGTTTGAAGTGGTTGGTGGTGATAAGAAAAGACCAGCAACCAAGAAGAAATCTGACCTGGGCTGGATTGATCGGCTGGAAGAGATAGATGCTGCATTAGATGATTTTTGATGGCGATGCAGTGTGAAGGAGGTGCGGCTAAGTGACCTGGGCTGAATATTATGAGCGATATGACGGATGGCAGGAAAGTACTCAGTATAGCCGTCTGGCCTCTATCAAGGACTTCGGACCGGATGAAAGTCCATCTGAGGAAATATGTGACTGCATTCAGTATGTGGATACGCGCACAGCGACCAGCATTCTTCGCAGAGCATTAGCAGCGGGAGTCCGGTTTCGAGCTGCGGAAGTTGCGGAGATTGCAGATAGCGGGCAAATCGAAGATGAAGAAGCACTGGAAAAGTTGATTCAGACAGCTGTGGATGCTTATACGGGGGAACAGCTGGATACGCTACTGAGCTGTCTTCCTGATCCGGAACCGGTATTTGAGTTGATTGATAGGATTACTTCCAAACCAACGCACTTTACAGAGGAGGATGTTCTGACACTGATTCCGAATCTGCCAGATGAGGAATCTATCCATCAGCTGGTCAACTCGACAGATGCAATTTTCACAGAAAATGGGCTGAATGAGTTATGTGATTATGGTGTGGACGAGTCGCTGATTAGGAAGATTTCAAAGCGCAGTGGCATTCCGTATGCTGATCCGGATGAGCTTGATGAGGAATTTCCGCTTAAAGAGACACAGCCGAAGAAGCCGGGACTGTTCAGCAGTATACTAATGGGATTGGCTCTGGCTGGCAGTCCTAAGCCTAAAAGTACAGGCAGATGCACGGGAGACTGTGCTCATTGTCCCCCCCACTATGGTTATCGCTATGGGCGATGGTATTATGGACATGGGCATACACATGGCTGCGAATTCTGTGGAAATGGAGGATGCAGTGGGAAGTGCAACATAGATTGACTTC
>QWCK01004803.1_pt1 | contig 12893 bp, 10 predicted proteins | sample 1972571 | NCBI WGS metagenome assembly QWCK01 (sample SAMN09866710, study PRJNA288562) | Human gut metagenome isolate term2_stool, whole genome shotgun sequencing... | isolation source: gut | host: Homo sapiens | place: USA: California
CATCATTTTCCTGAACGCCTACTAAAATGACGCGTTCTTTCGCATCTTCCATTTCATATAACGCCATTGCTTTTCTCCTACTCTCTCTTGCCTTCCATCGTCTGCCGGATAATGCTGCGCATCATATCTTCGTTTAACTGCCCCTGCACATATCCGAACAGATTTCCGTCTTTGTCTACCATAAAAGTTGTCGGGTAAGCGCTGATTCCATACTGCATAAATACCTCTCCTGTCGTATCCATCAGCACCGGATAGGTGTATCCGTTTTCCTCAAGAAATGCCTCGATCTCCTCCTGGCTTCCTTCCTGTCCGAATCCCGGCGCGGCAATTCCCAGGATCACCAGATCACTGTCTTCTTCCTGCTGTGTTTCTTCATAAATCTTCTGAATCTCCGGCATCTCATTTCTGCACGGACCACACCAGGTTGCCCAGAAATTCAAAAAGATTGTCTTTCCCTTATAGTCTGCCAGACTGTGCTCCTTTCCATACTGATCCTGCAGCACAAAATCTGTGGCCGGGTACGTATCCTGCTTTTCTTCTTTTATTTCCTTTTTCGTTGTCTCTTTTGATGAAGTCTGTGTTCCTGCTGTTCCCGATAAATATCCGGTGATCGCGTTCATCTTGCCTGTAAACATCAGAAGTCCCATAAAGATCATCAGGATTCCTCCGATCTTCACCGTATACTTGACAACATGATTGTACTTTTTGAAAAACCCGAGCACTTTTGCCGTGAACAATCCCACTGCAAGAAACGGCAGGATAAATCCAAGTGTATACACACCGATCAAAAGGAATCCTGTCAGCTTTGTTCCTGCACTTCCCGCCATCAAAAGCACACTCGCAAGAGCCGGTCCCACGCACGGCGTCCAGGCAAAGCTAAAGGTAAATCCAAACACAAGCGCCACAACCGGTGACATCTTCAACTTGTCGAGCTTTAACCAGAAACGGTGCTCTGTACCCAGAAGCTTTGATTTTCCAAAAATCCCAAGCTGGTACAAACCGAATAAAATCACCAGAATCCCGCCGATCCTCGATACCATTGCCTGATTCTTGTTAAGAAAACTTCCGGCTGCCGACACACCAAGTCCCATCATAAAAAATGCGGAGCTGATCCCTATCACAAAACAAATCGTATTGACAAACAGCCGCCCCCGTTTTCCGTACAGTTCTCCCTGCTCTGCGCCTCCTGAGAGATATCCCAGATAAAGCGGTACAAGCGGAAGGACACACGGTGAAAAAAAACTTAAAAGCCCCTGTAAAAACACGGTCACTACAGGAACTCCCACATCCATTGAAAATCCCATTTATTCTCCCCTTTCTTCTTTGATCCGGATCACAAACGCCGGAATCGGCGGGTGATTTTGGCGGTTATAATAAGTACTTACAATCACTAAAAATGTTCTGGAATCCAGTGTCTCAAGATAAGACAACAGTGCCTCTTTCTCTGCGAATCCACTGTCTCCTCCACTATAGATACAAAGGCTCATGATCCCGCCTTTTTTCAGCAGGCGAAGCCCTGCCTCAATTGCCTGAATGCTTGTATCAGCCTGTGTCGCGATCTGATGATCACCGCCCGGCAGATAACCGAAATTAAAGGTGATCGCTGACACGGTTTCCCGGACATAGTTCTCCATATGCTCATGCCCATCTAGAATCACCTTGGCACGCTCTGTAAGTCCCGCCTCTTCCAGACGCTTTTTGGTGTGTTCTACTGCTGCTTTTTGAATATCAAATGCGTAGACCTTTCCGTCTGCCCCTGTCAGACGACAGAGAAATTCTGTATCATTTCCATTGCCGGCCGTTGCGTCCACACAGCAGTCTCCTTCTTTGATATGCTCCTTTATCATCCGATGACAATACTCTGTAATCTGATATCCCGGCATACGCTCTCCTTTCTCATCCCCGGGAATAAAGGACGCTGACCGCAGAATCTTCTCCGCAGTCAGCGTATCCTCTTCTTCCCTTGTATTCTTTATCTGGTCTCCAGAAATTTTGCTTCTCTCTGGGCATCTGCATCGTCCGGATAGACCTGGATATATTCTGCGATCTTGGTTTTTGCATTCTCCCAGTCACCCAGCTTTTCATAACATACGATCTGATTGAACCGCATCTCCTGAAGCACTTCGCTGAAGCTTTCTGCATTTTCCATGGACGTACCGCTGTTCTGAGACAGGCTGATTCCCTGATTAAACTGCTCCAGTGCATAATTGTAATCATTCAGCTTCATCCCGCAGATTCCGAGAAGATTATAAATGACCTGATTCTTCTCTCCCCCTGCTGCCAACGCTTTTTCAAAAGCATCTTTTGCAGATGCGTAGTCTTCCTGCTCATAATACGCCATTCCCAGACCGCGGTATGCCTCCGCCGTCTTCTTGCCTTCGTCCACCGCTTTCTGAAATGCGGTCACTGCTTCTTTATAATTTCCGTCTTCCAGATACCCTGTTCCGTCTTTGAGTGCATTGGTACATCCTGTCAAAAGACAGGCAGATACTGCCAATGCAAGCAATGTTGCTCTTTTCATGTTGTACACCCCTTATTCCGGATATTTCAGCACCCAGAATGAATTCAATAAGTTGATCATCATCACTGCCATATCCGCTAAAATTGCGTTTTTCATTGTTACATAGCCAAAGGATGCCAGCACCAGAAGAAGAACTTTCATCCCAATGGCAAAGATCAGATTCTGCTTCACCGCACGAATCGTTCCTCTGGAAATCCGGATCGCATTCACGATCCTGGAAAGATCATCCTCCATCAAAATGATATCCGCTGCCTCCAGAGCTGCATCCGAGCCCAGTCCCCCCATGGCAATCCCGATATCCGCATGTGCAAGAACCGGCGCGTCATTGATTCCATCCCCTACAAACGCCAGCTTCTCATCCTCCATATGGCTTTCCATAAATTCTCTGACCTGCTCTACCTTTTCCTCCGGCATCAGGCCTGCATATACATAATCCAGCTTTAACTGCCGGGCCACATCTTCTGCCACCCGTTCATTATCTCCGGTGATCATCACCGCTTCGATCTGTTGTTTTTTCAGCCATTTCAGAAGTCTGCCGGCCTCTTTTCTTACCACATCCGTGATCAGGATATAGCCCGCATACTCTCCGTCCACAGCTACGTAAACTGCTGTTCCGATATCAGCCACCCGTTGATAAAAATATCCCTGCTGGTTCATAAACTTGGAATTTCCAATCTCCAGTTGTTTTCCGTCCACAACAGCCTCAAGACCAAATCCCGGAAATTCTTTGACTGCCCCGATCCTTGCTTTGTCAATCGGCCTGCCGTAAGCCTCCCTTAAAGATCCGGAGATCGGATGACTGGAGTATGCTTCCCCATATGCTGTCAGTTCCAGAAGTTCTTCCGGTGTCATCGACTTCGGACACACTTCTTTTACCCGGAATACTCCCTCTGTCAGAGTACCGGTCTTATCAAATACAAAAGTCTCTGCCTTTGACAATGCTTCCAAAAAATTGCTTCCCTTGATGAGGACACCCTGTCTGGAAGCTGCTCCGATCCCGCCTAAGAATGCCAGCGGCACGGATACCAGAAGTCCGCACGGGCATGCTGCCACCAGCACGATCAGTCCGCGATAGATCCACGCCCCCTGCTGTGCCCCTTCAAACATCATCGGCGGAAGGATCATCACCAGGATTCCGAAAAGCGTTACAAGCGGTGTATAATACCGGGTAAATTTTTCTGCAAAATTCTCTGTCTGCGCCCGTCTGTTGTCCGCATTGGATATCATATCAATGATTCTGGATGCTGTCGAATCTGCAGACGCCTTCAATACCCGTGCTTCCAGCACACCACTTAAGTTGATACTTCCGCTGTAAATATGACTGCCGATCTTCACACGCCTCGGCTCCGATTCTCCTGTCAGCGCCTTGGTATCTAACGTACTGCTCCCCTGTGTCACGATCGCATCCACGGGGATCCTCTCCCCCGGCTTGATAATAATAACCTGCCGCGGATTCAGATCTTCCGGCGGTACCTGCATCTCCCCGCCGCTGATCTTTAAATTGGCATACTGCGGACGGATATCCATAAATTTCTCAATGGATTTTCTCGTCCTGCTCATGGAGATAAGTTCCAGCAACTTTCCAATCTGGAAAAACAGCATCGCTCCCACTGCCTCCGAATAGCGATGGACTGCAAATGCACCTGCTGTGGCAAGCAGGATCAGCAGATTCTCGTCAAACAACTTTCTTTTCTTCAGATTGTTCCAGAGCAGCCTGACCGTCGCAAAAGCCATGATCAGATACGGAAGCAGAAAAATCAGCAGACGCATCTCTCTTTCTAGCTCTGCATACGAGCTTCCCACGATCGCAACAATATACAAAACGGCAGCCGCCGCACATTCTATGGCTCTTCGCTTTACTTCTTTCTTCATATCTATTCCCTGATATGTTCCATCCCCTGATTCATGATCGTCTTAATATGACTGTCCGCCAGTGAATAAAACACCGTCTTCCCCTCTCTTCGATTGACTACCAATTTCATCTGTTTCAACAGTCGGAGCTGATGAGAAATCGCCGACTGTGTCATATCCAGTGTCTGCGCCAGATCACACACACACATCTCGGAACAGGACAGCACACACAGAATCCGGATCCTGGTGGCATCCGCAAATACCTTAAAAAAATCTGCCAGTCCTCTGATCTCCTGCTCTTCCGGAATCTTTTCCTGTATCTGTCTGACTGTATCACTATGAGAATGTATCAGATCACAATGCTCCACTTCTAATTTTCTCATATTCTTTCTCCCTTCCGGTTCCCCCAAAACCTGTAATCCCGCTCTTGTTTTTGAGGCACCGATTGACTTTTATTATACGAAAAAAACAGGTGCGGGTCAACGTCTTATCTGTTTCTATAAGAAAACAGAGCGGCAGAGCCTTTCGACTGTGCCGCCCTGCGGTAATATCATTGATTTTGGATTTAGAGTTTCTTATACAGAATGCGGATTGCATTCAGAATACAGATCACCGCCACACCGGTATCCGCAAACACAGCCATCCACATATTGGCCAGACCAAGCAGACCAAATACCATGACCAGTGCTTTGATCACCAGAGCAAATGCAACATTTTGTTTTGCAATTCTTCCCGTTGCTCTTGCAATCTTCAAAGACTGCGGGATTGCTTCCATAGAAGAGGTCATAAATACCACGTCTGCAGCTTCAATCGCTGCATCCGCTCCGCTTCCCATCGCAGCTCCCACATCTGCGCCTGCCAGAACCGGCGCATCATTGATTCCGTCTCCGACAAACATCACACTTCCCTGTTTCTGTCGGATCTTCTGTAATTCTGTTACCTTATCCTGAGGCAGAAGCTTTGCATGCACTTCATCAATTCCAATCTTCTCTGCCACTGCCTGCGCATTCTCTTTTGCATCTCCGGTCAGCATGACTGTCCGGATATTCTGTTGCTTCATGGCTGCCACTGCCTGCGATGCATCCTCTTTGACAGTGTCTGAAATCACAAGATATCCTGCATAGACACCGTCTACTGCCAGTAATACTTCTGTTCCATACGCTTTCGGCTGATATGCAGACAGATCTACCTGATTCTGCTCCAAAAGCCTTCTGTTTCCACAAAGTACAGTTCCTTCTGAGAGTTCTGCTAAAATTCCATTTCCGGAAATTTCTTTTACCTGTTTTGCATGCTCAACAGAAAGTCTTCTCTCGTTTGCCGCTGCCATAATACTGACTGCGATCGGGTGAGAAGATGCTTCTTCACAGGATGCTGCGGTCTTTAGGAGTTCATCCTGACTGTATGATCCTGCCGGAACAATCTCCTGTACGACAAAATTTCCTTTTGTGATCGTTCCCGTCTTATCCATTACAACTGCTTTTACATTCTGAAGCGCCTCGATCGCAACTCCACCCTTAAACAGGATTCCTTTTTTAGAACCTGCTCCGATTCCTGAGAAAAATGCCAGCGGAACACTCAGCACAAGCGCACATGGACAGCTGATTACCAGAAAGGTAATGGCTGTGTAAATCCAGTAGTTCCAGTCCCCGGTCAGGATCGACGGGATAATTGCTGTTGCCCCTGCCAGTGCTACCACGACCGGTGTGTATACTTTTGAAAACCTTGTAATAAAACGGTCGATTTTTGGCTTGCTGGCTGCTGCATTTTCTACTGAATTCAAAATTCTTGTAACCATGGAATCTTCCAGAACCTTCTCTGCACGCATTTTCAGCACACCGGAAAGATTCACACATCCAGAAGTCACACTGCTGCCCGGTACAACGGCAACCGGAACCGGTTCCCCCGTTACCGGTGAAGTATCCAGACGGCTCTCCCCCTCCAGTACAACACCTTCCAGTGGAATCCGGTCTCCTGCACGGACCAGAAGCACATCTCCAACTTTTGCCTCCTCTGCCGGAATCTCCCGTATAGTTCCATCCTGCTCTACAAGATTCACAACCTCAGGACGCAGATCAACTGCCTCCATGATCTGACTTCTGCTTCTTGCAACTGCGATATCTTCAAATAACTCCCCTACACGATAGAAGAGCATTACACCCACTGCTTCTTTGTAATCTCCGATTACGATCGCTGCAATTGTAGCAACTCCCATCAGGAAATTCTCATCAAATACATGGCCTTTTCCAATATTCTTTGCCGCAGTGATGAGAACATCCTTTCCAAGGATCAGATATCCTATGATCAGTGCGAAAAAGGAAATCCATCCATTCATCTCCTGTGTAGCCAGACCCAGAACAAACAGAACAGCTCCGATTCCGATCTCCCACAGGTCCTTTTTATTTTCTGAAAATCTGCCTTTTGCAGACTCCCGTTTTCCGGTTGATCCTCCGTCTCTTTTTCGCACAACCACTTCACTCTCGATGGATGCACAGATTTTCTGAAACTCCTCTAACAGCTCCGCATCCGTATTTGTCACAACCTGCAGTTGTTTTGTCGCGAAGGTAATTGCAGCAAACTCTATCTGCGGCAGTGCCTGAATCTTTTCTTCCATCTTAGACGCGCAATGTGCACATCCCAGGTTTTCCAGAATATACACTTGCTTCTCTGCATGCTCAAAAGTATGATCTGCCTCTTTGTGCTCCTCATGATGGTGATCGTGTCCGCAGCCGCATGCATCCTCGTGATGGTGATTGTGTCCGCAGCCGCATGCATCTTCGTGATGGTGATCGTGTCCACATCCACATAATTCTTCATGGTGGTGATGATCATTTTTATGTCTTTCTTCTGTCAATACTTCTTTTGCCATATCCTTTCCCTCCATACATAACATATGAATAACTGTTCATATGTTCATGTAATCACAATGTAAGGGATTTGTCAAGGTATTTTTCTATTATTCGACTGTCAAACTCCCGTTTATGACCTACCTCTTCTATTGAAAAAGGCAGATATCATTTAACTTTTATTGCTATTTTATAGAGTGTGTCTTATAATTATTTTAGTAGATTTGGCAATGATTTCAGACAATGTAGGGGGTGATTCTATTGGATGTTATTATTTTAGACCTCATACTGCTTTTATTAGTATTGATCCCTATCTTATATTTCACAGTTAAAATGGCTGTAAAACATGCTATCGAAGAAATTCTTGTGTCTAAAGAAAAATTTAAGGAGAATACAGATAAATAAACACATGGGGAAAATTCCCCGTGTGCTTATTTCGTAATTCTTTGATTTTTATGTAATCGTGATTGCCGAAAGCGGCATCTCCACACAGGCCTTAAACTGATCACAGTCGATTTTAATATCAAACTCTCCGCCAAGCGCTTTTACATACGTACTTACGATCGCAAGTCCCAGTCCATTTCCCTCACTGGACCTCTGCTTATCCCCACGAAAAAACCGCTCGATAATCTCTTCCTTTGTAAAATCCATTGGATATCCTGCAGTGTTCGTGATTTCCAGACACAGATGATTTGAAGACTCTTTTTGATAAGTTTTCACGAATACTCTCGTATGTTTTGCCGAATACTTCAGCGCATTCTCAATCAGATTCTGGCAAATCCTGTAAAAATACATATTATCAGAAATGATTTCTGTATTTTCCTCTGTAAGCTGTTTTACGAACTGCAGCTCACTCTCTTTCACATGATCATCCATATCTGCAAAAATCTGTTCTACCAGACGATTCAGTTCAAACTTTTCCGGATGCAGTTCGATATTTCCGCTGCTTGCTTTTGCAAGAGAAAACAAGCTGTTTATCATTTCTTTTAATTTTTCTGCTCTTTCAGACAGCACATCCACATAATCTCTGACAAGGTCGCTCAATTCTTCCTTTTTAATGAGTTCAATATAACCCACCATGGAAGTCAGAGGCGTTTTCAGATCATGCGACACATTGGTGATCAGATCGATTCGAAGCTGGTCACTGCGTGAAACTTTTGCAAGGCTCTTTTTCTCGTTCTCCAGCGCTTCTGCAATCCGTTTTTGATTGATTTCCTCCAGTTTGCCCATCAGCACTTCTCGTTTCTTCTCATCAAACCGTCGGCGCACAAACTGCCACACCATATACTGGAGCAATGCTGTAAAAAGCATCACATAACCGGCAGCATAATTGTAATACCAGCTCCAGTACTCTCGAAATTTACTCTGCAGCACAAAGAAGATACCTGCTGCTGCAAATGCCAGAATACCAATCACTTGAAGAAGATGCTCCATTTTTTTCATTTCTGCTCTCCACTCCCGGTAATAAACATCTTCTTTTGGGATCCAGTTCTGATATTTTCGGTTCAGTCCCTTTTCTAACAGATATGCAGTCCCGCTTCCTAACAGAATATTCCCAAGTATCCCAAAATACAGGATTTTTTCTGTTGGATAATAGGTTCGATAAGCGATCAGGATATAAAAGGTAAAAATTCCACATCCTGCCAACATGACACTTACTAATACCTGCCACTGTTGCTTTAACAAACGTTTTCCTGTCTCAATTATATTTTTCCATTTTGTAGCCAATGCCCCACACCACCTTTACATATCTTGGCTTTTTTGTATCAATCTCAATCTTTTCCCGGATATGCCGAATATGCACCATCACTGTATTTTCCACTGTATAATTTGCCGATTCTTTCCATACATTTTCATAAATCTGTTCTGCTGAAAACACCTGCCCCAGATGTCCCATCAGCAATTCCAGTATCTTATATTCTGTAGCCGTCAGCCTGACTTCTTCCCCTTCCACAAGGATCAGACGCCGCTTTTTATCAAGTACAAGACCGCCGTTTACAAGCGTGTCACTGTCTGTTTTCGGCGCTGCGCCTCCCCACGCGTGATAACGCCTGAGATGTGCTTTCACACGGGCAATGAGTTCCGACGGATTATACGGCTTTTCCACGTAGTCATCTGCTCCCAGAACAAGACCTGACACCTTGTCACTCTCCTCCGTCTTCGCTGACAGAATAATAACCGGAATACGGTAGTTTTCCCTTAATTTCATCAGTGCAGATAATCCGTTCAGTTTCGGCATCATCACATCCAGCAGGATCAGATCGATCTGGTTTGTCTCCAGAGCTTTCAGCGCTTCCATCCCATCATAAGCCTTTACAACCTGATATCCTTCATATTTCAGTAATTCACTGATCGAATAGACAATTTCTTTATTGTCGTCCACAACAAGTATCGTTTCACCGTTCATGCTGCCCTCCTGTATTCCTTTACTCTATGTAAACTATAATATCGGCGGCTTAAAAAAAACTCAATGTAAATCTTAAATTTTTCTTACATTCCGGTTTGTTATGACGTAACAAAGCAGCGACTCAGATGAATCGCTGCTTTCCCTGTTTACGACGATCTGTTTTCAGACAGTCTCTCGTACATTTTCTCTATTTTTCTCCCCTGCGTCTTGCAAGTTCCTTACTGTTTTCTTCTACTCGCTTTTTATTCAGCGGATATAGAAAAATCAATGCAAGTGCCACTGCTGTGAGCCCGATGATCGGCACAATACAGGAAATTTTGAAAATTCCTTCTGTCACTACAGGATCGAATGCTGTTGCCTGCGAATATCCGATCAGGGAAAGAAGACCTCCCACCATTCCGGACGAAAATGCCTGTCCCAGCTTTCTTGCAAAGGAATACACGGAATAAATCGTACCATCTTCCCGCACTCCGTTTTTCACTTCCGCATCATCAATCACGTCTGTGATCATTGCCCAGATTACCATGTTAAACAATCCAAGTCCGATAAATGCAAGAACATAAAATGCAATGTAGACCCACACATTATCCGGATGAATGATCAGACACAAAAGATAACTGACCGCACCGATCAGACATGCTGCAGCAGAGAGTTCTTTCTTTCCAAATCTGGCTGCCAGTTTTCCGGCCAGAGGCGCACAGATTACAAGTACCGCAATGTTGCTCAAAAGAGAAACTGCAGACTGTGCTCCCGCACTTCTGTAATAGTTCGGAAATACATATCCTGCCATCCCCTGCATTCCAAGCATTGCAAGGAGCAGAAGCAGTGCTGCCACAATAATTCCAACCAGCGCCCGGTTTGTAATCAGATTCTTTCCCAGTGCCGCCAGATCAAATTTCTGATTATTTGCCGGAACCGGAACACGCTCCCTGACCAGTTTGAAACAAAGCACATAACAGATGACTGCACATACAGAAAAAATCCCTGCAATAATCGTCATACGGCTTCCGGAAAGTACTGGATTGCCATCTACAGTCACATAAGCAACAAGAGGGGTTCCCGCTCCAATCACCAGACTTGCCAGCGTGGATCCAATCGTACGCCATGTTGAGAGCGATGCTCTGTCATTTGGCTCCGCTGAAATAGCGGAAGCCATAGAACCGTACGGAATATTGATTGCTGTGTAAAAGACAGAGCCCCATAGAAGGTATGTGATCACCATCCACGCCACCTTAAATCCATAGGACATATCTGCAAATCCTGCCTGAAAGATCAGAAAACTTGCAATTGCTACCGGACCGCACATACGCTTGATCCATGGACGGAATTTTCCATCCTTTGTAGGTTTGGAACGATCGACGATCTGCCCCATTGTCACATCTGAAAACGCATCCACAAACCGCGCCGCCATCATCAGCATACCTACGACCCCAGCGGAAAGTCCCATCACATCTGTGTAAAATTTCATCATAAACGTCGAGGACAAAATGAAGGTAAAATCATTTCCGAAGTCCCCAAACATATATCCTAATTTATCTTTCATTCCAAATGCAGGAACTGAAGATTGATTTGTTTTTGCCATGGCATTCTTCTCCTTCCAGATTGTTATGCTTTTTTAATCTGAATCAATTTCGCATTGACACTTTCCACAAATCCCTCCGGCGCCAGATCACCAGCCATCTCACTGAGTCTTTCAAAAGACATACTCTTCATCATATCCCACATGCCTTCCCCCGGTGATACGATCATATTTGCCATCAGTTTTACTGCTTTTGAAGCAATTTCCATTGCTTCCGGATTTTTTGCCAGTTCTTCCATTGTATCTTTGATACTGTATCTTCCCTCCGGGAATTCCATCGGCGCTTTTAAATCCATATCTCCGACTGTCTGGAACCAGTTGGCAACACCCTCAGCACGTTCATTCACTTCCGGAAGTACATAGATTTCCGGTTCTTTTTCTACTTTTTCCAGTGTCATCGTATCCTGAACCTCACCTGCCTGTGCTGTGATGATATTAAATCCGTCTTTTAATGCCACTGTAAATACAAACACTTTGTCTGCGGAAAGTTCTTCTACTTTTTCTCCATTCAGGAATAGTATAACAGACGGCTGGTTGGAATATACACGAATCTGTGTCATTTCTCCCGCACGCTGTGCATACCGTTTTCCGCAGAGATGTACCATCGGTTTTTTATTCCAGTATGCCTGATAAATATAGTAGCTGTCTTTTTTCACTTTTCTGTCAATGGTCATAAGACCTTTATTGTTTCGTCCTGCTACGCCGCCTTCGTTTCTGGCTGCACATCCGAAATCAAACATGTTCCAGACATGGCTGGACCAGATCCATGGACGTTCTTCCAGCATTTTTGCCATATGCTCATGGTACAGCGCCTGATATTCCTCACTGTAGTCCTTGCATGCCGGGTTCGGACCGTGATACGTGATGATTCCTTCACATCCATACTCCGACAATCCAAGGCAGATTTCCGGATGAATTTTATGGAAGTTGTCCATCCACGGACCATTGTCTTCCATTTTCCCGCCATACCATCCGAAATAATGGTTGTAGCTTTCCACATCTGTAATCCCATGCATTGGTCCTTCGATCGGTGTCATGGACACATGCGCGATCGTCGTCAGACGGGTTGGATCCATTTCTTTCGCAAGAGCATTCAGTTCTTTGTGATTTTCCACTAACTGTTCTGAAATTCCTCCGATCAGAATCTCATTGGAAATACCCCAGAAACAAATTGACGGATGATTGTAATTCTGAATGATCAGCTCTTTCAACTGGATGATACAGTTCTGATGTGCATCCGGATCCTGGTTCATCACGCTGATAAACGGAATCTCTGCCCACACTACAAATCCCATCTCATCGCAGGCATCATAAAAATCCTGAGAATGCTGATAATGTGCCAGACGAATCGTGTTTGCCCCCAGCTCCTTGATGAGCCTTGCATCTTCGTAATGATCCTCTTTTGTAAGAGCATTTCCTTTATAGAGCATATCCTGATGGCGGCTCACTCCGCGCAGCGGAGTTTCTGCCCCATTGATGATAAAGCCTTTGTTCGGATCACAGGAAAAACTGCGCACACCCACACGTGCGGAAATCTCATCATACGTTTCATTTCTTCTCTGCAGCTTCGCAGTTACTGTATACAGGTACGGAGCATCAATCTCCCAGAGTTTTGCATCCGGAACATACACTGTTACTGTAGTTTCATCAGCCGGGCGGCAGGCACTTGCCACTTCATTTCCCTCTGCATCA
>QWCK01004808.1_pt1 | contig 12887 bp, 10 predicted proteins | sample 1972571 | NCBI WGS metagenome assembly QWCK01 (sample SAMN09866710, study PRJNA288562) | Human gut metagenome isolate term2_stool, whole genome shotgun sequencing... | isolation source: gut | host: Homo sapiens | place: USA: California
TGTTTTTCCAGGATATCATAACCAGGATTACAAAATCGAGAAGTCTATAATCACCCAGGCCCTGTCCGATATGGAGGTACTGGAATTCACAAAGGCAGATTTCTGCCGTATGTTTGAAAGCAATAAACTTCTGAATGCCCGGCTTGTAGAGTGGTTTTCCATGTATGTCAACCTTCTGCTCTATGAAACGGCCCACCAGGAATATAACAGTTCCTTTATTAAGCTGTGCAACCTGCTGTATCTCCTCCTGACAAATGCGGGCGGCAGCCAAAGCAGCATCATTGACATTACCCAGGAGGATCTTTCTGACATCCTCGGCATCAGCCGCGTCAACCTCACCAGAAGCCTTGCCCGCCTTCGGGAGGAGCATATCATCCGCACCCGCCGGAAACGGATCACCGTAACTGACCCACCCGCCCTGGCGCGTTATTGTTCGCTGGAAACCCTCTGATTCCGGGTATTTCCCGGGATGCAATCCCCCTTCTTTTCTAATCTTACCGCAGCTGCCGGTTTTTATCTGCTAAAAATGATACATAACGGAAACATTTGCGAATTATCTCAACCGTTACGTACCTCTGCGTCAAAACGCAAAGGGCCGGCCGTACTGTTACGTCAAAACTTTACGAAATCCCTGTCAAACTTGACATTTTACCGGGGCGAAATCCCCGGTCTTTTTCTGTAGACTAAGGTACATAGAGAAAAGCAAATACATCACGATCAAAAAAGGAGAACGACTATGCTGCAGGTTAAAAATTTATCAAAAAGCTATAAAACCGGAAACCAGCTTTATCCGGTATTAAAAGATATTTCATTCGAGGTCCAAAAGGGAGAATTCGTAGCGGTTATGGGGCCGTCCGGGAGCGGTAAAACCACGCTGCTCAACTGCATTTCCTGTTTTATCCCCCACGATGACGGACACATATTATTGGGCGATCAGGATATTTCCGGTCTGAAGGAGGAGGAACTGGCAAAGGTGCGCAACGAAAAGCTTGGTTTTGTCTTTCAGGATTTCATGCTGTTAGACGGACTCACTGTCTTTGAAAACATCTGCCTTCCCCAGATTATTGCAGAAAAACCCACGGCACAGATGGAAGCAAAAGCGGGGAACTTCTGCCGTATCTTCGGAATTGATAAAATCAAGAACAAATATCCCGCCATGATTTCCGGCGGGGAAAAACAACGTACTGCCGTGGCAAGAGCACTGATGAACCAGCCCTATGTCATCCTTGCCGACGAACCCACGGGAAACCTGGACAGTAAATCCTGCCGGGCTGTAATCGACTCCTTTCTCCAGGCAAAAAAGGAACTGGAAGCCACTGTCTTTATGGTTACCCATGACAGCTTTGCCGCCTCCTTCTGCGACAGGGTAATTGTTCTCAAGGACGGGTATATCTACCGGGAACTGAAACGGAGCCAGTCAAGACGGGAATTTATGGACGTATTGCTCGATACGATACGGGAACTGGGAGAGGATGATGAAAATGAATAAAATAATGGCAAAGCTGCAGAAAAACAATAAAGGCCAGTACACGCTTCTGGGAATCTGTATCTTCCTGTCCGTACTTCTGGTATCCGCCTTCTCTTTCCTGTATTTTTCGCCGACGGTACAGGATCTTCTGCCCCAGGGCGGCGATACCAGAAAGCTTTCATGGCTGCTCTTTTTCGTAACAGCCGCCGGCTGTACCATCTTTACGGTATACGGCGCTGATTTATTCTTTCGAAACAAGAGCAGGGAATTCGGTGTTTTCCTCGCCCTGGGTGCACAGAAAAAAAAGCTGGAAGCCCAGCTGTTCAGGGAGGTTTCCCTGCTGCTGCTGAAAGTCGTGTTTTTGGGTATTCTGGCTGCCATACCGGTTTCCTGGCTGATTTGGAAAGCTTTTTCCGGGCTTCTCATCGGGGCGGATGGGCTGCAGTACCGTTTCACCCCGCTGGGAGCGGCTGCCGGACTTCTTTTCACCCTGCTACTGATTCTCTGCATTGGCTCTGCGGGTATCCGTTTTGTAAAACGGACCAATATTATTGATATACTTAATGACCGCCGGAAAACCGAAATGGTGAAGGAAATCAAACCATGGACGGGAAAACTTGGACTTTTCCTCATTGTCGCCGGACTGATTCTGGCAGTTGCCGTACCTGCTGTTTTCACCCGTATTTTTTTGAGGCTTCTGCCTTCCTTCTGGAATCTGACCTGGCTTGTCACCTTGACCGGCCTGTATCTTTTCCTGCTGAGTGCCGTCGCCCATTCCGGCAAAGGCCGAAACCGGGATAAATACTATAAAAACATTATCTCCACGAATCTCATGCGGTTTACGGCCAGACAGACAACCAAAAACATGTGCGTGATAACCCTTTTGATTTTTGTCATCCTGATTTCCGCATTCTGGGGTATCATGTATTATAATTCTGCCTTCACGGGAAGCGATAACGCACCCGTGGACTATTCCATGCATTATCCCGCCGCAGAACCGCAGCTGACAAGGTCTGAGGTGGAATCACTGGCGGATGCCCATGGAGTGGATATCACCTTTTATGAAGAGGCAAAAGCCCTGGAACTCATCATCCGTTATGTGAGCAGGGACATGGATGACAACGGAAAATATTTTGATTACGAATCCGAAAAACTGGCATCTTTTGTTTCCGCCTCGGATTTCACCCGGATTTCCGGCATACCGGTTTCCCTCGCTCCCGGAGAATACCAAACGGTTGTCAGAGACAACTATCAGCGTACCATATGGATAGGCCCCGACTGCCTCCTGGAAATCACCAATCCGGTTACCGGCGCTGCTATAAGTCCCGCCTTTCAGGGCACCGTTGCTTTTGAGAATATGACCCTGATGAGCGAACCCTTTGCGTTTATTCTTTCCGATGAGGATTACCGGGAATTATGTATGGGCCTGGGTGATACGGATATGGATAATATGGTTTTCTTTAATGTCAGAGATGTGTATTCCACTTATGCTTTTGCCGGTGCGCTGCAGGATGCGCTTGTGAAGCATGCCACCTCCCTTTCCGACCATTACGGCAATTATGACGCACACGAGGAAAAGCTTGCGGTTTCCGCCGGAAAAAACTATAGCTATTCCGGATCCATAGGCCTGTTGGAGAATACCGGAAATCCGGTGGATGATTGGAAATATGCCCCGTTTTTCAAAGTCCTGCAAAAACAGGACGCCATGCAGCTGGTAGCCATATATGTGCTTCTTTCCGTTTATGTAGCTATCCTGTCCCTGACAGCCTGCTCGGTTATGAGTTATGTACGAAGTGTGACAATTGCCATAGACAATAAAAATATGTTCGGGGATCTGCAGAAGCTGGGAGCAGGGAAGAATTACGTGAAACGGGTTCTCCGGGCACAGCTGAAACGCCTATATTTCTTTCCGGCTGCCGCAGGGTGTTCCATCGGCCTTCTGTTTTCTTTACTGCTTACGTATTTTAATGATATGAGGCTGGATGTATTCGAAATAAGGATGCTGTTTGTATTGCTTCTGCTGATGGTTTTCATTGCAACGATCATGTATATCATGTATCGGATTTCCCTGAAAAAGGGGGAAATAATTGCTGAAATATAGGTTTCTTCCAAATATATCCCAGCCGCACAAATGACAGTCATAGAAAACACACCCACTGATTATAAAATCAGTTTTAAGACTGAAAATCAGGAAATTACCAGCCCTAACCTGAAAGCCGGTATAACGTATTACAATGTTACCATATCCAGCCGTCTTGTCTTGGATAATACCATATACAGTCATTCACAAGAAATGTACTGGATGAGAATCCGACAGCAAGACCCTGCAACCAGCTTATGGTCTATGTGTGAAGTCCGTACTTTTGACTCACACGGCGGCGCACGGACTTCCATCTGTATAGACTGGTATTATGCTAACAGTACCTTTACGGCACCATCCGGATCTTAAATACAGACTCGGTGCGTAAGCAGGGGAATATATTGGCATCGTGCTTACTAATGAAACAGCCCGGGAACGGCGTTCCCAGGCTGTTTCGTATATATGCGGGTACCATATTTCTCTAGTCGGGTCATTCCGGTCTATCCAATCAGGAAATGTCCCGCAATCCCAATTACACTTCCCAATACCACGGACATGATAACCATAGGAGGAATGGATTTTTTATCCTGGCCGGCCACCATGATAATCATGGGAAGCGCCAGGATAATCCCGATCACCCCGCCCTTCAGCCACCAGGCCATCCCAAACAGCTCCGTGTTCAGAATGATAAAGGGCAGAATGAAATAAAAAACGAAAGCGGAAACCACGGAATAACGGTCCATCTTCCTCTTTATCATTGGCAGGACGTCAACAGCCCCCACAACAATTCCTAACAGACAGGTCAATGCAATCTCTTTCATAGCGCTTTCTCCTTTTGTATGTTTTTTATTTAGACGGGGAAAGGGAGAGATTGTGACAAACTATTTATTTTTTTGCGGGCTGACACGCTGCTATAAGTTATACTTGTACCTATCTTCTATCTGCTCAGACCCTTGCCCTCTGCTCCGAAACTCTGTTACATCAGGCTCCATGAAATATCCGTTACCGTTACGTTTCCTCCAGTAACAAAAAACCCCCAGTTATCCTTAATACTGCATACTCTTACAGACATGGCTGTTCGATCATTGACGTAAATAATACATATATCCTCTTCAATCAGCAGTTTGACTGTCGTTTCATCTGCCGTGTAATCCACCTGTCTCTCAAAGGCCGGTACAAACGGGATATCTCCACCCATACGATGTTGTTCTCCGCCAATATCCCCCCGTGGCCACAAATCGAATACCACACGGCTGTATCCAGGCTCAAACCGAAAGAAATAACCATCATCACAGCCTTTTTCCATATGCAGGCCAATCCCGAAATTTGTTGGACTGTCTTCCCTCTGCCACTGAAATCTTGCTTTCAGCAATCCTTGTCTGGGTAACTTATCAAATATAGCCCATGCCGTATTTTCAGATAAAAAACAAAGTGAGTTTCCTTTTTTTTGTATTCCGTCCTCCGCACATAAAAGAACAGCTTTTTTCTTTTTTCCAAATGCTTCTTCTATCGTGTGCGGTATTCTCTCAGCTAAATCCCCATTTTCCAGTCGATATATTTCATGGACTGCCAGTGTTCCTCCCCATTCCAGATAGTCCTGATCACAGTTTCCATGTCTGGTAGGAATCCATCCAAAGCCATAGCGGTATCTACCGTCTGAAACAGTTTTAATGGCATAAAGACCTCTTGCGTCCAGGAAATCATCATGAGGAAGCTCCCACGGTCCCTGAAGGCTTTTTCCTTTCCTGTAATGCGTTGCAAAACATGTCGTAAAGGTTGAATAGAGTAAATACCACCATTTCCCCTCACGGAACATATCCGGACATTCATGTGTATAATACATTCCCGGTGAGAAAAAAATCTCCCCGGACTGCCAATTCCATAGATCCCCGGACCGACAGAGGGCCACACAGCCGCTTCTGCGGAAGCTCTTCCCCTGCAGCCGGGCTGCCAGCAGCATACAGTACTCACCGGTTTCCTCCTGATAAAAAACAAAAGGATCACGCCAGTCATGGGGTTCGAATTTATCCTCCGGTGCAGGAAATGCTGTTTCATAATGCTTTTCCCAGTTTAACAAGTCTTGGCTCACTGCATGAAGAATATACTGCAGGGGTTTTCCCTCCCGGCAATAATCCGGATTTAACGGATTCTGGCCTGTATAAAATAAATGATAAATCCCGTCATGTCCTTTAATAACAGAACCGGTATAGCAAGCCTGATCCGCATCCTTCTCTTCTCCTGCAGGCAGAACTTCCCCTTCTTCCTTCCAGTGTACAAAATCCCTTGTACTTACCAGATGCCAGGAAGTATGATCTGCCGTAAATGCCGTTTTTCTTTCATCATACAGATAAAAAATATAAAATATCCCCTTATCATAAAATGGGATGGCATCACCAAACCACGCATTTTCCGGCCTGTAAAACAAATTTTCCATTTTCTTCTCCTTTACTCAGGAATTATTTATTCCGAGAAATAAGATGAGGCATTTTCCGCAATGGATGCATCCACTCTGCTGCAGAATTCATCCACGGTAATATCTCCAAGTGCAAGGGAAACCACTTCTTTCCCTATAAGTTCATTCGTTGCCGGATCCAACTCAATATCAAACAGCTTAATGGAACCGGTTGAATTCTGCATATCTTCATATATGGATTTGGTAAGATCCGTTTCATTGGGCAGTGTACCGTTAACAGCAGGTGAAAATGCCAGGCCGCTGATGGCTTCACTGATATTCTTTGCATAGAATTCAATAAAACGTTCTGTTTCCTCATCAAATTTATCCGCTCCAAAAGCGATAGGCATAGTACTGTTGGAAATAAAATTTGATTTACCCACAGGTTCCCCTTCCTCTACCGTAGGCAGAAGGAAGTAGCCTATATTTCCTTTCATATCTTCACTGAGCTGATCATCCTGCATAAAAGGCAAATCCCAGGTTCCGATGTAATACATGGCCACATTGCCGCCCGTAAAGTAATTGGATGCACCAGTATAATCTGTACTGGCAAAACCGGACTGAAAATATTTGGTACCCAGTTCCTGTACAAAAGCAGCCGCTTTCTTTCCGATTTCACTTTCCATTTTTTGTTTTCCCTGTGCCAGGTCATAAAGGAAGTCATTTTCCCCATACCGGTAAGTGATCATAAGGAGATACCGTAGAATTTCCCAATTATCCTTTCCCGATACGGAAATCGGTGTATACCCTGCATTTTTCAGTTTTTCACAAGCTTCCAGGAATTCCGTATGTGTTTTTGGAATAGACACACCGGAATCTTCAAACATTTTCTTATTGTACCAGAATACCTCGATGGAAAAGTCGATAGGCATAGCTACCTGCCTGCCGTCTTTTGTTGTCCCCCATCCTAAAGGCGCCGGAAGAAACACATCTTTTAAACCATATTTATCAAGTGTATTATTCAAATCTACTACGATTCCCTGATCCAGAAGCTTTATAGCATAAGGGTCGGTATCCAGGTTAAACATATCCGGGGCTTCATTGCTTGCCACCAGGGTTTTAATTTTCTGCAGATAAGCAGGTTTATCCGCTATATACTGGATATCCATGGAAAAATTGGGATTCACCTGCTCCTGATACATCTTTACGATGTTTTCCATGCTGATGTAACCGGACTGCTGAGGTGTAATACAGGTAATATATGTCATTTTTTTCTCAGGCTGATCGGTTTCTGCTGCAGCCGGTTGTGTACCTTCCTGCCCTGCGGATTCCTGACGGGTATTTTCCATATTATTTTTAGCTTGTTCGCTTTGCTCCAACCGTTCCGGCTGGGTGGCCGTTTCCTTTCCTCCCGAACCGCCACAGCCTGCCAACGCAGATACTACAGTTGCTGCCGCCACACAAATGGCAATTATCTTATTTCTCTTCTTCATCCTATCTTTCCTCCTTCTTTTTCTATCCAAATTCAAAGTCGTAAGACAGGGCCCTGTTTGTCTCTTTTCGACTCTGATTTTAGTATAATTTCTGTAGTAAAAGAAGTAAACGTGAGTATTTTTGGAAATGTACAAACTTTTTTAGGTAGTATTCCGGGATTTTTTAAAGAACCAAATATTTCTCAAAAAAACAAAAAATATTAAAATACCCCCTTTCTTCCCTCCTTCGTATAATGAAAATATATTATTGCGGACTGCAAGCCCTGCGCTTGCAACAGACCGAAAACAAACAGAAAGGAATATGCTTATGAAAAGTACATTACAAAACAGGAAAGCATGGCTTCTTTTTCTCCTGCCTTCCTTCACTCTTTTTATCTTCACAGTTATTTTTCCTATAATACGTTCCGCCTACTTTGGTTTCTTTGACTGGGATGGCGTTACACCTATGCGATTTACAGGGTTTTCCAATTATAAAAAGCTTTTTTCCGACTTTTATTTCAGGAATGCTTTTTGGAATAATCTTATTTATCTACTGATTAATCTGGTCGGGCAGGTTGGTATTGCTTTACTTCTGGCCCTGCTCCTCACAAAAGTCGGCCGAGGCTGTAATTTTTTTAAAACAGTATATTTTGCTCCTACTATTTTATCCGGGGTAGCTGTTTCCCAGGCATTCCAGAAATTTTATGCCACAGAACCACTTGGAGTATTTAACGCTATATTGAAAGGATTTGGACTGGAAACATATATCACTCCATGGCTAGGTACTGCACAAACCTCATTAGCCAGTGTCGCTATCATTGAATGCTACAAAAATATGGGGCTCTATCTGGTAATCATTTATTCGGGGCTTATGGCCATTCCTCCTGATGTTATAGAATCAGCACGCATGGACGGTGCCAAAGGATTTACGCTTTTTTGGTATATCAAGCTTCCCTACATTAAGGAGGTAATGGCAGTAGCCATTATCATGGCGGTTAACGGGCTGCTCAAGGCCTTTGATATTCCTTTTATAACCACAAATGGAGGCCCTGGCAGCTCCTCTGAGCTTCTGACAACCTATATGTACAAAACGGCTTTCTCCAGCACCCGCTATGGTTACGGCAGCGCCATCGCCGTATTCATTGCACTGGAAAGCATACTTGCAGTTGGTATTCTGCGGAAAATATTTGCGAAACCGGAAGGAGATACCTTATGAGAAAAATAAGAAAAGTATTATTATATGTTTTAATGACTGCTATCCTTGCAGTCCAGATCTACCCTATATTCTGGATTTTTATGACAAGCTTAAAAACAACAGACGAGGTACAGAGTAAAAGTACATTTGCCCTGCCGGCTACATGGAATATACAAAATTATATTCGGGCAGTGGAAACATCCAACCTGGGATTATACTTTAAAAACAGCATTCTTGTATTATTAATTACCATTGCCGCCCTTGTTCTTTTTTCCTCCACAGCTGCCTTTGCTCTGGAAAAAATGAGATTTCGTATAAATCAGGGAATACTCTCCTTTTTTTTACTGGGAATTACCATTCCCATTCATGTTACCCTAATACCTTTGTTTCAAATATATCGTGATACCCATCTGCTTAATACCTACTGGGCACTTATTATACCTCAGATCGGTTTTAATCTTCCTCTGTCCATTTACCTATTTATTACCTTTTACAAATTCGTGCCAGATACTATAATGGAAGCAGCGGCAATAGACGGAGCTTCTGTGTGGCGTATTTTCTCCCATATTATCCTGCCTATGTCCAAAAACTGCATGATTACCGTTGTCACAATGAATACTATTTTTATCTGGAATGAGTTTGTTTTTGCCAATACTTTTATCAGTGATTCTGAACTAAAAACTATACCTATCGGCTTATTTGATTATATCGGTGCCAAGGGTATGGTCGACTGGGGCGCCACATTTTCGGCCATTTCCATTTTCCTGCTGCCTGTTCTGATTGTTTATTTTCTTCTGAATAAAGGCATTATAGCAGGGATGACAACGGGTGCCGTTAAAGAATAAACATTTGCTGTCATATCTGCAAGGAGGAGTTTCGCTATGATTCGGAAAGCATTTCAATCGTTAAGTATGGTTAAAAAGTTTTTACTGCTGTCTGCCATGACATTCATTCTGCCCCTGGGGTTTTTTGTTTATTTTTCATATATGAGCTATAGTAGTACCGTGGATAACAAGCTTTTCCAGATGACAGAAAATGTGCTTTCCCTGATAGAAAAAAACGTGCAGTATACAATTAATGATGTAAGTGATACCGGCAACATCATTATGACCTCCGGTGATGTCCAGGCTGTATTATCAGCAAATTCCGGCGCGGCCGATTATCATCAGCAAATCCTGTCTCATGAAACCGCGGTGGAGGATCTTCTAATCAATCTTACTAATAACAAACAATATATAGGAACGATCCTGCTTGCTAATGCTGATTATTCTCTTGCAAAATACAAAAGCCTGACTTATCGGATCGACAAAGACCCTGTGGATTTAGGCAAAGAACTATGGATGGAGGAAACATTGGAAGCATACGGGCAGGGAAGCTGGTTCCCGAGCGAAGCTACCGCGTATTTTACAGATAACGTACTTATTTACACGAAACTAATCCGCAGCCTGAACCAGCTCCATCCTATAGGTATCCTTCTTATAGGAATTGATAAAAAGGTCTTTGAGGACCTGCTCTCTCCGGTAGAGGAATTAAACAATACCCAGATAATCATCTGGAGAGATGAAGGAATCCTGTATGACAGTGCACCGTATGAAAACGGTGCACTGTCTTCAATGCCCCGTAATGAACTTTTTTCTACGCTTAAGAACGATGGAATCAAAAGGGTATCTCCTGCAGAACGTTATTATGTAAAGAGTATTCTCTGCAAGAATACGAACTGGCATATTACTGCCGTAACACCTTATAATGTGCTCCGAATTGATAAAAGAAACACGCTCTTCCTTTTCATAGGCATTGCTGCTTTGACCTTGCTTGTTGCTCTGTTGTGTTCCTATCTCTTTACAAATAATATTACGGAAACCATAAGGCGGCTGCAGCGTTATGTTGACAATCTAAAGACAGGCCGTCAGGAAAATATCCATTTTAATCCTGCGGATGAAATCGGCAGGATTGGCAATGAATTCATCCGGGTTGTGGAAGAAAACGAAAAGCTTACCACCAATTTATATAAATCTCTGTATAAAGAAAAAGAATCGGAACTTATTGCCCTGCAATCCCAAATCAACCCACATTTTTTATATAATGCGCTGGACTCCATTTTCTGGATGGCCGAAGAGCACAACGCCGATGATATATCCCATATGACCGTAGCACTGTCCAAGATGTTCAAGCTTTCTCTAAATAATGGAGAAAAACTGATTACAATCCGGCAGGAACTGGAAATGGTACAAAGCTATATCACTATCCAGGAAGTCCGTTTTGAAGATCGGATTCATGTCACAACTTCCGTAGAAGAAAGTCTTCTGGATTTGAAAATAGTCAAGTTCATTCTCCAGCCTCTTGTGGAAAATGCAATCAACCATGGGATAGCCCATAAGGATGAAGGCGGAAACATTTTTATACGCATATACCGAGAAGCAAAGGATCTTCTGCTAATTGTGGAAGATAACGGAGTAGGTTTTGAAACCGATGGGGAGACTGTTCCTCTGCATGGATATGCAATCAGAAATATTGATGACAGGCTGAAGCTTTATTACGGTCCGGACTACGGGGTACAAATTACCTCTGTCCCCGGACATGGCACCAAAGCCTTTGTCAAACTGAAAGCAGAAATAACTTAACAGGGAGGAAGTCACGATGTATACTGTTTTTATCGCAGATGACGAAGGTAAAGTAATAAATGGTCTTATAAATCGTATCCAGTGGGACAAACTGGATGCCTGCGTCGTAGGTTACGCAAAAAACGGCAGGGAAGCTGAGGAAAAAATCCTGGAGCTGAAACCTAATATTGTTATTACGGATATATTTATGCCAGGCCAGACAGGACTGCAGTTAATGGAAAAATTGAAAAGAAAATGCGATGCTGTTTATATCATTTTTTCTGCATACAGCGAATTTGAATATGCCAGGGAAGCCCTGCAGATGGATGCGGTGGATTATCTGATAAAACCTGTGAATATCTCCGAAATAGAAGAGGCAATAAAAAAAGCATCCCAAAAATACCGGTATCAGAAAGCTACACACTTTCAAAGCGAAGAAGAATATCTGCTCCAGAATATTCTAAATGGAAATGAAATTCTCCCGGAAGATAATATATTCTGTCAATATGAAAGTTTCTTTATCATCCAGCTAAAACTAACCGGTGTCTCCGGCTCTGTCGATTCCCTTGCGGTGAGAATAGGGGCATGGGCGGTAATGGAGGGGCAGTTATTCCTGTTAAAAGAGAAAACAAAACTGACCCTCATTGTTGCTCAAAGAGATGCGCATATGGTCAATAATGCACGGAAAAGGATTATCCATAATCTGGAGCTGCTGCGTACGGAACTTGAATATTCCTTCTATTGGGGATTAGGCTGTATCGTTGATTCCCCCATGCTGCTTCCCAAGTCGCTTCTCGCCGCAGAAGAAATGCAGGAATACTGTGCCTTCAGTCTCAGTCAGATCGACGGAAGCCCCGGAACAGCCCTGCTTTCTACTTCTGCTCCCGCCCGAATTAAAGAAGCGGAAAATCTGCTTCTTATCGTAGAAGAAGCATCTGAAGTTCAGATTATATTACAACAGATCAAAGAGGACATACAGCTTCAAAATAATAGTGCAAATATTATGAAAGCACAAACAATTGATTTTGTTTACCGGCTGCGAAAACAATTCGAAATGTCCTATGAAGATATATCCGCAGCTTCCCTGGACTGGGACTCTCAAATGATATCCCCGCTTCTGTCCTCTCCAAGTCTGGACTATATGTTTGATATCATTCGTGATTTCGTATTCCGTCTGCGGGACTACTCCGCCTCCCATCGGGATGGTTATAAACAGCGTCATATTGCACGAATTAAGCAATATATTCTGGATAATCTCAGCTGCGGTATCAACTTAAATGATCTCGCCGCTGAAATAAACCGGAATCCTTCTTATATAAGTTACATCTTCAAACAGGAGACCGGTCAGAATCTCTTTGACTTTATTACACAGGAACGAATGAAACGGGCAAAACATCTGCTTAAAAACACAGATCTTAAGGTTTTAGACATTGCCCGTGAATGCGGTTATGAAGATCAAAGCTACTTCAGCCAGGTATTTAAGAAATATACCGGTTCTACAGCCGGCAGCTTTCGCAAAGGAGAGGAATAGCAGCTTGGGGCCGGTGTTAACCAAACTTCTATTTTCTATGCCAGCCCGGTATACGTGAACTGTTTCAGCTCGGCATCCCCTTCCCCGGCCGCAAATATTCCCGGCCGCAGGCTCAGGAAACCATTATAGGCGTTATTGTTCTGGCTTAC
>QWCK01004819.1_pt1 | contig 12862 bp, 12 predicted proteins | sample 1972571 | NCBI WGS metagenome assembly QWCK01 (sample SAMN09866710, study PRJNA288562) | Human gut metagenome isolate term2_stool, whole genome shotgun sequencing... | isolation source: gut | host: Homo sapiens | place: USA: California
GTGCTTAGGCTATCTATCTTGCTGATTATTGCTTTGGGAATGGTGCTTACTATGGATCGACCAGTGATTTCTCAAACGATGGGGCAGGATATCTTCCAAGCCGGTATCGTAGACAATGTAACCGTTACTCAAATATAGGAGTTCTTCTTGGTCGAAAAGCTTGACCCTCATCAATTAGCTGAGATCGCTGCCCAGGCAGCTGCCAGTAAACTGGCGACTGATGTGGTGGCGATTGATGTTCACGAGCAAACTATTATCACGGATATTTTCGTGATTTGTTCGGCTGATAATCCTCGCCAAGCGCGTGCGATTATGAATGAAATTGATCATGCCTGCCATGATGCGGGCGCTGATCCGACCACTATTGAGGGTAATGATGAATTCCGGTGGGTACTCATGGAGTTACCGGGAGTAATCGTGCATATTTTCCTCGCTGAAGAGCGTGAATATTATGGGCTGGAGCGGTTGTGGAATGACTGTCCACGCATCGAATTACCCGATTTGGAGGAAGCAGCCCAGGCGGAACAGTCTCAGATAGTTGCGCAAGGGGCGCGTCAGGATGCTGCGAGTTTGATTGTAGGACTAGATTAGGCAACTCATGGCGAAGAAGATTGTCCTTTGGCGACACGGTCAAACTGACTATAACCTGCAGGGACGGGTGCAAGGTCAGGTGGATATCCCTCTTAATCAGGCGGGGCTAGCCCAGGCAGCGGCGGCCGCGGAAGAGCTAGTTAAGCTCAAGCCTGAGCGGATTGTGTGTTCTGATTTACAACGTGCGCAGGATACCGGGCAGGCTCTGGCTGATCTTTGTGTCGACAGCGCCCAGTTCCTGGTTGACGAGCGTCTGCGTGAACGTGCGTTTGGCGATTTTGAGGGTCTGTCGGTGAAAGAACTGCAAGATCGTTTTGCGGCGCGCTATGAAGAATGGCGGGGAACCGGGGAATGTCCCCTGGCGGGTGTAGAGTCGCGCGGTGAAGTCGGGTCGCGGGTTGCCAAATGCGTTAGTGACCATTTTGCTGAGGTAGAGGGCGTCTTAGTGGTGGTTTCTCATGGTTCAGCTTTGACGCAGGGATTGGTGAAAATTCTGGGCTTGGATCCTTTAGCCTGGCAGGGACTACGAGGGTTAGATAATTGTCACTGGTCTACAGTGATTCCTTACTCGCGTAAACCCGGATGGCGTCTGGTTTCACACAATATTGGAGTCCCCGAGATTCCCGGTTCAGCCCTACCTTCCTTGGCTTAGGGTGTGTGGCAGGGTGTGAGCTGTGGGAATAACGACTATGTCGGAATACACAGACGGGCGATTTGAAGTAAAGGCTCACTGTTAGTTAAAGTTATTTGGTGCCTACCGAGCAGGCTTGTGAAGGTAGGACATAGCTTTCGGGGCTATAGCGCAGTTGGTAGCGCGCTTCCATGGCATGGAAGAGGTCGCGGGTTCGATTCCCGCTAGCTCCACCATAGTAGGAAGCGTCGAACTCTATTTTGTAAGGAACGAGTTGGTGCTTATTTATAGATTCGAGGGTTGCTAACGCAGCCCTCGTTTTTTTGTTTGCGGGAAAAGCAAGATTTCAAGAACAAAGATAGAGCGTGTGACTCGCTGGCGCTTTCGCGCCGCTCGCCACACGAAGAAGAGCTGGGCACGGGTAAGGGCAGGCTTGCTGGCTTAGGATGCCGTTTCCTCGTAAATGAGGATGTGTCTTGAAAAGTTGACCTAAAATCACCCAAAGTGACCGAAAAATTTTTGCTTTAGGTCAGTTTTAGGTCACCCCAGCCGCCTTGGGGCACAAGGGGAAGGGTGAAAAGTGACCTAATGACCTAAAATTTTCAAAAAGTTTTGTACGCGTTACGCGCGTGAGTATCTCAATAAATAGTTTTTCATTTTTTTAGGTCATTAGGTCACTTTGCGGTTTTGTATGTCGTTTCGGTTCGTTTATGAGTTGATTGAAGCTGACCTAAAAAGTGACCGAATCGAAAATCAGTTTAGGTCAGCGTTGATTTTTAGGTCACTTTCCCCCCCTCCCCACCTGTGCTTTGGTGAATTTTTTGTATTGAAATCTGACCTCGTTTGAGGTATAATAAACATGAAAATTAAATACTTTCACGAGTTGAAATGCGATGGAAAAGCAGGGGTCTCGTTAGTGTAAATCCCCGTAAGGCTTTCTGGGAGCGGATGGCGTGACAAGCCATCAGGCGAGGCATACAGCGTCTAAGCGGGTCACTGGAAGTCTGAGACAAAACCTCCAAACCAAGTGAATTGTTCATAGCAACAAGCGGTGAATCTTTAGGGCATCAAAGTCCTTTCGGTTCACCGCTTTTTTTGTTTTCAATTTCAAGGGGGTTTTGGTTATGCAAGAGAAATTGAAGAAGACGAAGAAGGGCGAGCTTACTTATCGTGAATATGCGGGACTTCTGCTCGCCCTGTCTCAGAAGACGTTCCTGACAATTGACGAGGTGTGCGACCTGTACGGTATGAGCCGTCCCCGCGTGCTGAGAATCATGGGTCAGCCTGATGCTGATTTCTCCTACTTTATCGGCAAGCGCCGTGCCATCGACCGCAAGCAGTTCGATGACTTCATCCGCTCTGGATTGGCGAAGGGGGTGTAAATCATGGAAGACAAAAAAGAAGACGGAACCCTCGCCTCGTCAGCAAAGGGAACCGCCTCATCTACTACTAGGAATAATACTACAAACGCGCTTACATATCCAGGAAATGATTACTCGAAGATGCAGCGTGCGGCTGTGCTTGAGGTCATTGATGAGGCTACGAAGGGCGGCACGGTTGACATCCGTGATACGTCACTTTCAGACCTCTCGGAGGCGGTTCTGAACCGCACGCTTGGGTATGTATCGTGCGCGAACTATGCGCGCGAAAAGGGCGAGAGGATGCGCCTACCTAACACCATCAGTGCCGTGCAGGCTGGCGAGCTTGTCTTTGCTTACGAGCGTATCCGCATGGTGTGTTCTGCTGAGACTATCGAGGATGAGAAGTCTGAGGGCACGGTTGCTATGTACGTTGACCATGGCAAGGATGAGGGCATCTATAAGGAGATTGGCGATGGACAGGTTGAGTCTTGGTGCTGTGAGCTAGTTGGCTCTGTTGGGTCAAGCTGGAAGCGTGAGTTTACCGCCAAGATTCATGACATGGCATCGAGGCGGGATAACCGTGTGACCGAGTGCCAGGATGCAGACCTCGTCTGGATGGCAAATGGCATCTGGAATTGCTCGGCAGGTATGATGATGGGCTTTGACCCCGAGCTGGTGGCGCTGCGCAAGAGCACGACCGTCCTCCCGGACAAGGAACCGTCTGAGCCTGTGCATGTTAAACCCGATGGCGCGCCGATCACTTTCTGGCAGTGGATTGATTCGCTTGTGCCGTATGAGGGCGGGCGCGAGCTTCTGGTCAAGCTTGCAGGGGCAACCCTTCGCAACCGGGTGAACTGGCGCTGCATGGTCACCTTGTACAACAAGACAGGGCATAACGGCAAGAGCACGTTCCTTGACCATCTGAAGGCTCTCGTCGGCAATCAGGGCTATATGACATCCAATCTCAAGACTCTTGCTGAGGCACGCTTTGGGGTTGCCAACATCGTTGGAAAGATTCTCATTACCTGTGAGGATTCCGATTCGGGTTCCTATATTAAGGATGTGTCACGTCTGAAGTCCATCATCTCTCAGGACACGATTTCGGTCGAACGCAAGTATGAGGCTATGTTTGATTATCAGCCCCATGCATTGATTGTGGCTGCGGCGAATAATATTGCGGCGACCAAGGAAAAGAGCCAAGCGTGGACTGACCGTAATATCTATGTTCCCTTCACGGGGCAGTTCATTGGGCAGACGGATGACAAGACTATCCGTTCCCAGTGGGTGGTGTCAGATGAGTTCTGCTCCTACATGGCATATCAGGCGCTGGTCAAGATGCCGTATTACGACTCGCTACCCGAACCTGATGAGGCGATGCAGCTCAAGGGTGAGTGGCTCAAGGACAACGATTCCATTGTCGAGTTCTTCGAGGACTACCTGTGCTCTCTCGGTATTGATTTCATCCCTCTTCATTTTGCGTGGATGAGCTATCAGGGGTGGCTTGCCAACAACCGCCCGAGCACTCCGATGAAGAACAACCGAGAGTTCAACAAGCATCTGGTTGAAGTTGCTGAATCAAGCGGAGAATGGGTGCGCCCGATGTCGGGAAAGTATGCCTGCCGCTTTACGTGCAAGAAGTGGATTCCTGATTTGGCTCGCTTCAAGGATGCTCGATTCTTGAGTGCTCGCGAGCGCGGAATCGTGCGCAAGCCCATGTGGGATTACTTCAAGCAGACGAAGCAGACTCCTCTAGATTTGGGAGACAAGCTTCCTTCCGTTCGTGCGAGCTTGGGCATCTCCTCTGGTGACGATTTCTCGTCCGAGGAGGACTGACATGCTCACAGCAAGTCGCTTGATTTTGGTCTCCGTTCTGGTGCCTTCGTGGTCTCTTCGTGGTCTCTTTTTGGACCATGATCGCACCAATGTGAGACCGACAAGCGCCCCGAAATCGCGGATGTGCCCGTCCGCTTCCGGTGGGCATGCCGTCGATTTTTCGATGCGGCATGTTGCCCCGTCCGTCCATCGGGCGGGCGCATCAGCATTCCTGTTTTCTAAGGGGCAGTCGTGCCTTACGTGCCGAGTCGTCGGCACCATCAGACCCGTGCCCCGGGGTCTGGATTTCGGGGTCGAGGGGCGAAGCCCCCGCAAGCTACATCCTGCGTCAAGCCCGAGCGAAGCGAGGGTTTGTACGCACAGGATGTCTGCTTGCGTTAATTCCCTTTTCTGCGCAATTTGCGCATGTCGCGAAAGCGTCATGTTCCATGAGTTTACAAGGAGGATTTCAGTTATGAGAAAAGATAAGAAGCATGCTGGCAGACGTCCTGCTTCTAGTGAGAGAAACCGAAAGTCCAGCACGGTCAAGATTCGCGTTACCGACTTTGAGGTGGCGGCGATTAGGTCGAAGGCGAATCAGTGGGGCTTGACGGTCTCGCAGTACCTTCGCGACGCCGCGCTGAACCGCGAGATGCGAAAAATGATTATCACGAATAATTCCGACCTCAATTTGCTTACCGCCGAGGTGAACAAAGTTGGCATCAACCTGAACCAGATTGCCCGTCGTTTGAACTCGAGCAAGGGCTATCGGGAGTGCTTCGGAGTGAGTTCGATGCGAGAGGGTGAGGTGCTTGCAGAGCTGAAGGATTTGCAGTCGAAGTTTGCAAGTATCGACAGGCAGTTGCTAGAGGCTCGAGAGGAGTTTTCGCGTGAGCAGACCGACAAGATTTTCGACTACGAGGACTATCTGAGAGCGAAGGAGTTTTGGCTTCCAGGAGAGGGAGGTGAGACGTATGGCGACGACGTATATCCATCCGCTTAAGAGTGCGAGGGCGAGCATGATTTACACCGAGCTTGGAAATGGCGAAAAGAAGAAAATGCACGAGGCTGAAGGCACCACGAGGGCTGCCTTTGAGGTCGGAGACATGCCGCGAGACGACATGGCGGTATATGCCGAGGAAGTTCACAAGAAGCATCCTCTATCGTGTTATGAGGCTTTTGAGGTTCGTGTTTCGTTTTCGCCAGATGAGCTCAAGGCAGGAGACGCCGATGACGAGCAGATGGCAGGTGAGCATAGCTACATGCTGTGCAAGAAGCTCTACCCCAACTCGATGTGTTACGTCACCGTGCACAACGATGGAAAGGGAGGGTGCGTGCATGCGCACTGCCTTGTCGTGAACCACGATGAGGTGACGGGTAAGACGCTGCGAGATAATCGGCGACATTTCGAGGTTAAGGATGCGAGCGATGAGCTTGCAGCCGAGGAGGGGCTTTCTGTCATCGGAGTGCCCAAGTTCGAGCGCGACAGGCTCAAGGATGGCACGACGTGGGATGAGCGACGCAAGGAATGCACCTCCTTCGAGCAGAGGCTCGGAGACAAGGTGCAGCGAGCACGTGATAGCTCTGATACCCTCGACGAGTTCAAGCAACATCTTCATTGGGCTGGCGTCGAGCTGATGGAGCAAAAACGCATGGGCAAGGGCGGCATCGAGCATGAGGCTTGGTGCTACAAGATGGAGGACATCGACAGCCCCAAGCGTCGCAAGCGCCGCCGCAAGGCAAAGCTTCTAGCTGACGACCTGACCAAGGATTCCATCGAATCCTACTACGCTCAGAAACAGGTTCAGAACCCCGTAGAAGCCTCGCAGCCGACGGTTGCATCAATCTATCAGGAAAACGTCTCAGAAGACGCTACAGAATCTATTAAAGGTTATGTGGAGGATGAGGCGGCTTATCCCTTGCTGGATGATTACAAAATCGATGAGGATGACGTTAAGTGCTTCGCCGATTGCCTCGAGAGCCAGTACCGCAAAGATGCGATACGCAATGGTAGGATTCTGAGAAACGATGCCACCTATGCCCAAATTAACCGAGCCCAACAAGCACCGGCTGAAACCACTGCAAAGCTTCAGGCAGATGTGGACGAGGCGCGTGCGCAGTTCAAGGCTGATAAGGCTAACCTCGATGAGCTGAAGACCTGCAAGACGCCGAACCTCCATGGAATCATGAGACTCTTCGACATCTGCAGGAAAAAGGCAAAGACACCTTTCGAGCGCATGATTGATGAGATGTTCTCCGAAATGATGAAAAACCTTCTCAAGGTATTTGCCGCCGAACAAAGAAGAAGGCAAATCGAGGAAGCGGAACGCAAGCTCTACAAGAGCAGACGCAAGATGTGGGATGATGAAAAGCGTCTCAAGGCAGCCCAGAGAATCGTCAAGAAGGAGAAGGCGCGAAGCGTGAGAAAGACCCGCTCCCTCATGCAGGACATCGAAGAAGCCGAGAAAAGAGGCGGCGAGGATTTCGAGTTTGGCCAGTAAAAAAATAAGCGGTTCCCGTGGTGGGAGCCGCTTATTTTTGCTCTAGTGAAACTCAGGTGCTGGAACTCCGCTCCATGCGGTGCCGAAGTGGGTGATGCCCCATACGTAGATGTGCAGCTCGTCATCATAGAAGACAAGCTCATCGGTATGCTCAAGCAAGAAGTCCGGGTCAGAGATGATGTAGAACTGGAAAATCTCATCCCCCTCCCCGAAGTCCCCGTTTATCAGGTCAAGGTTACGGATGGCTATGTCGTTTGCAAGCACCATTCCACCTACCTGCCGTGCCAAATCCTCATAGTTCTTGATGTAGTCCGAGTAGTTCATGAAAGCCTCCTTTTTTCATGAGAACCCGGGAGCCGTCAGGCGACCTTTTTACTAAAGAGATAACCCCTATCGTGAAGCTTTTGCTGTAGGCAAGCACTTGCATGAGTTCCTCAGGTGTAGAAGACCGTACCAGGAGCTACCTATGAGTTACGACAGAACGGTAAAGCTGTCGGGGAACCGAAAGTGACTAATCAGTCCGGCACATTGTTCTGGGATGACCTTGAACTAGGCGATTACCAGGTTGTTGAAACCAAGTCCCCCGAGGGTTACAAACTGAACACCACGCCGATTAATGTTTCAATTACTGAACAAGAAAGACTCGTGTCGGTCACGGCTACTGACCAGCCGGATACTACACGGTTTAGGTTGCTGAAAACCGATAAGGACGGTAAAGCATTGAAAGGTGCGCAGTTCAGGCTTGAGGACAAGCACGGTTACAGCAAGGAACTGTTGTTTAACGAGCAAGGTGAACCTGTTGATAATTGGGTGATTGATTTACCGGACGGGCAATACACATTGACTGAGACTAAAGCACCAGAGGGTTACGCGTTGTTACCGGAACCTATAGAGTTCTACTTGATTGACAGGCAAGTTGTTGTTACAACGTCTAGCGGTGATTTTATAGTCGATAAAGACCCGCACAGTGACAAGGATTCGAAAGAAGTCAAGTTGATTGTCAAAAACTATAAACAAGGAGAACTACCAAAATTCGGTCAAGGCGGAATATTAGGGATGATAATCGGAGGAGGATTATTAACTCTAATCGCTGCCTTAAGCTACAGAACGTTAGGTAGGAAAGAAATGGATTAGAATCTCTCGCCTTTAGGCGTTGAGAAAAAAAAGACCCCTGTCCTTGCGGGCAGGGGTCTTTCTGTGTGGTAGCGCTGGGTTGGACTTTTTGTAGCAGGACTACTCCCAGTGTCCTGGTACGTCTACAACCCATTTTCTACCGGTTACCTTGTTTTCGTAGTGACCACGGTTTTCAGTGTGAGTCACTGCAGGGTGATGTACGGTTTTGTACTGTACTTCGAAGGTGTAGCTTACAGGAGTGTCAGCACGAATCATGTCCATACTATATCTTTTTGCATTGTCGTGACCGTATTCTATGTGGCCGTTGCTGAAGATATATTTGGTTCCAGTTTGTACTTGCTCATCCCAAGCAGGTTTGTCTACAATAGTTACTATGTTAGGAACCCAGACACGCTCGGTGGTGTTTTCCCAGTGACCCTTTTCAGGCACCCACTTCTTAGCCTTTTCAGTAGGCTTAGACGCTGGTTTACTGCTGTTGTTGGCGGGAGCTGAAGGCTTGTTTGCAGACTCGGGAGCATCCGTTACAGTAGTCTTTGCTTTAGTTTCAGTAGAGCTTTCTGCCTTTTCAGTGCTTTCAGCAACATCGGCTTTTGCATCTTCTGAAAGTTGAGCGTTAGCTTTGGTATTGGCATCGACTTTGTCCAGGATTGCCTTTCCAGCGTCACCCTTAAGGGAGCTGTCGCCGTTTTCGACGGCAGTTTTCGTTGTATCGACAATTTCCTTTACATCCTGTTCAGTTACCTTGTCGGCAGGGATGGTCTTATCAAGATTGATACCTACATTTGCCTTGTTCTCGGCATCGCCCTTTTTGTCAGTGGACTTGATGCTGACCGCGATTTCTTTGCTTTCCTTAGTAGGCTTTGCGACGGAACCGTCGTTGTTGATAACTCCGGTTACGGTAACTTTGTAGTCGCCAGGCGATACTTCGACAGTGCTGGTCTTCTTGCCTGAGTCTACAGCGTGGTAGAAGTCTACGGTCTTAGCGCGTTCGTCAGTGCTTTCCACATGGACGATGGTAGGCGTTGAGTCTTTTGTGACTTTCTCGTCTGACTTGACATCGATTTTAAGCGGTGTCTTTTTGGTGCCCACGGGAACTTCTGCGGTTACTTTGGTTTCTACTTTGGTTTCGCTGGACGCAGTATCAGCGGGTTTATTGCTGAATACTCCAGTTGCTCCGGCAACTGAGAGTGCGATTACGGCTATGATTGCTATGGACAATCCTGCCGTATGTGGTTTGTGGGACTTAACCCACTTCGCTAGTTTGTCCATAAGGAATCTCCTTTTTTATAAATTTCTCATTTAATCAGTGTACTCCACATGAATTAGAGATGAGAGGAAATGCAGGAAAGCATTTCCGGTTTTTTTGCTATAGGTGACCATCTTTGGCAAGGCTGTATATGCCAGTCCAGAAGAGTAACAGTCATTCACAAGCAATCTCAACCGTCTTCAGACGGTCTTTGAGGCACGTAAAAGGTTGATTTATTCTATTAAAATATTACACAATGATATTTAATTACGTGCATACGTATTATAGGAGAGTTTGATATGAACAAGAAAGATGAAAAGAAGACGTCAGAAAACGTCAGGCGAACGAAGCTGACACTGTCCGTGACGGCAGAGGATAAGAAAAGAATGAAAATCATTGCAGCCAAGAGGGAGAAATCCATCTCAGCGATGCTGCGTGAGTGGATTGAGGAAAATGCAGAGGAGGCTGAGGAATAATGGCAAAGAAAAAGGATTTCGTCCAGAACGACAATAACCTTGCTATTGCCTACTATCGTTTCTCTTCTCATAGTCAGAATGAGGCGTCGATAGACCAGCAGCGGGAGCAGGCACAGGCGTTCGCCAAGGCTCACGGATACAACATCGTGAAGGAGTACGAGGACGCCGCCATATCGGGCACGACGAGCGACCGCCCGCAGTACCAGCTCATGCTCTCCGAGGTTGGCACGATAAGACCAGCCGTCATTATCCTATGGAAGACGGACAGGTTGGGACGCGACCGCTTCGAGCTTGCGGATGCGAAACGGCGGATTCGCGATGCGGGCTGTCGCATCTGTCTCGTCGCAGAGCCTACACCGGACGACTCACCGGAGTCTGTGCTCATGGAGACGATGATGGAGGGGATGGCCGAGTTCTACTCAAGGCAGCTGTCCGTCAATATCAGGCGAGGTATGACCTACAACGCCGAGCGCGCCCTCTACAACGGGCGCAGGGTGTGGGGCTATGGTGTGGACGATGAGAAGCATTACGTGGTGGATGACTCTGTTGCCCCTTTCGTGCTGGATATGTTCACGCGTTATGCTGACGGGGAGGCGATGCAGTCTATCTGCGACGACTTCAACGCCAAGGGACTCCGGACGACGCGAGGTGCGCCCTTCGGTGTCAAGACTATGAACAAGATGCTCAAGAATAGAGCCTATATCGGCGAGTACCACCACAGCGGCATCACCGTCGAGGGCGGTATGCCGCAAATTGTGGATAAGGAGCTGTTCGACAGGGCGCAAAAGAGGCTTGCCGTGAACAAGCGCAACGGCTCAAGAAAAAGGGCATCCGCTCAGGAGCAGGATGCGCCGCGCTACTGGCTGACAGGCAAGCTTTACTGCGGCGAGTGCGGAGGCACCATGCAGGGCGTCTATGGCACGAGTAAGACGGGAGCCAAGCACTATTATTACTACTGCAAGGAGCAGAGAGAGAAGAAGTGCACGAAGAAACCCGTGCGCAAGGAATGGATAGAGGATGCCGTCACGGGAGTGCTCAAGGGGCTTCTGGATGACAGTGAGAATCTCGCATCCATTGCCGTTGACGCAGCTAAGTATTATGAGGATAACTACAAGAGCACCGAATACCTTTCTAGTCTTGAGCAACAGCGCAGGGACGTTGAGAAAGGGCTAGCCAACTTCGTCAAGGCGATAGAGGCGGGCATATTCAACGAAGCTACGCAGAGACGCATGGCAGAGCTTCAGGAGCGAAAGGATGCCCTGAACGACGCCATAGGGGCTGAGACGGTCAGGCAGTCGCTTTTCGAGGACGAACACTCGATAAGGGCGTACCTCGACAGGTTCCTTCATGCAGACTTCGGAAATCCAGAGGTGAGAGACTCCGTTCTGGAATACTTTGTGGACAAAATCTATCTGCATGAGGACAGGCTCGTGGTGACGTCTTGGTACTCGGAGGACAACCGCACGGTTCCGATGGAGGTGCTGAACGAGGAGACGGAAGACCCTTTTGTTAAAGGGGAAGCCGTCGAGTTCGACTGCTTCCCCTTAGGCTCCACTTTGTTGGCGCAACAGGAAGTGTTGCTGGCACGGTGAACCCGAACGGTGAAAAAGCCGTTTGGGCTTTTTTATTAGTGAGGACGACGAAATCGGGGTTAATGCCGGGTTAATCCCCAAATGGGTATTGACTCTTTTTAGAAGACTTAAAATGGGCGCTAGTAGAGGGGATAGATAATGCGGTTTCATTCTTTGCAATTCCAGATCAAGGGGAGCGCGCAAGATTGTGTTGCCAGCGCTGGGCAAGACTTGGATATTGCGGACGAATTTGCCCGTCTTTCCCGCTCATTGGGGTTTGAGGGAGTTCCAGATAGCTATGCCGGATTATGGGCCACCCAGTTCGTCTACAACGACTATTCTCTTCTCCAGGGTGATTTTTTGGCTAGAGGTTTATGTCTAGACCTGCTATGCGACAGTGATTTCGTCATCCCGTTTAGTGCGATTTTCTTGTGCCTAGGAGCAACTTTCAAACGAACAGCCAAGTGCACGGTAACGGAGCTAACTGTGGTATGTGAGCCTTATTCGGTTAAGGCGAAGATTGCTCAAGGAAAAACCAAAGCTACTCTTCAAAGATTCCACGAGCATAATAGGGAAATTAATCCCCTCCCGATTGCCCAATGCGCAACAGTTAAATACGCATGCAAAGATAAACAGGGATCGGTTCTTGCATCTGGCGAAGTCCCCTTGTCGATGTCCCCATGTTACCTGCCAGAATTGGCTTTACCGTTCTCTGGAATCTGTTCGCAGTGGGGATCAGAAATACTGCGCCATATGGAAACGATTGAGATTACTGCCAGCTAGTGCGAACCTATTCGGTGCGGCTGTAATTTTCGGCTTTCAAACGAGGGCTCCTGTTTCTTCGCGCTTCCAGCCGGATGCTAGTCGACTAACAGGAGTACGGATCCCAACGAGACTGCGGCGATTAGGACACTCAGGATTATTCCGAGGACGAGGGCGCGCCCTCCGGACTTAATCACGTTGCGCAGGTTCACTCCGGCTCCCATTGCGCCCATCGCTACCGTCAGGAGCAGGGTAGCAACCGTGCCTCCTAGAGTGCTGAAAATGTTATTGACAGTGGGGATGCCCGCAAACACTGAGGCTAGCGCTACTGCGATCAGGAATCCCACCACGAATCCGGGAATCAGGGGAGGGCGCTTGCCAGAGCTGGTTTTCTCTGCCTGTTCGTGGCGTACTTGTACTACTCGCCGTTCAACTATCCCCACGATTGCTACTACGATTGCTAGGCAGGCTACGCGTCCCAGCTTGGTGGCGGTAGCCAAATCAGAGATTGCCGGATCGTAAATGTTTGCGGCCGCCACTACCTGGCCGACCTCGTGAATAGAAGCTCCCAGCCAGACGGCTGCTTGCGTGGGGGATAACCCTAGCCCGTGGGCAGCAGCCGGCAAAGCGACGAGGGAGAGCGTCCCGAATAGGGTAACGCAAGCGATAGCAGTCGCGACCGCGTCATCGGCGTCCTCGCGACTGCGGGCAGAAACCACCGGGGATATCCCGGCGACGGCAGAGGCTCCACAAATAGCAGTACCGGAGGTGGTGAGA
>QWCK01004822.1_pt1 | contig 12856 bp, 20 predicted proteins | sample 1972571 | NCBI WGS metagenome assembly QWCK01 (sample SAMN09866710, study PRJNA288562) | Human gut metagenome isolate term2_stool, whole genome shotgun sequencing... | isolation source: gut | host: Homo sapiens | place: USA: California
TACTTGAACACAAGCACAAGATGATAGTATAGTAAGAATACTAAATGTGCGTTATTATCTCAATTTTTTATTATCCGATTAAAGATACTATACTATAATTAGGATGCTCTATCAAGTAGGTAGCAGACGCAATTCATCTCCCACCTTAGAGGTCGGAGTCTTCTTGCTGTAAGAGGATAAATTTTATGCACTTTTTGATATTTGCTTATTTATAGTAGATAATCCAATTCACAACTAATATGAAACTTTCTGTCAATAATCCAGTGCACTAATCAGCTTCTTCTTCCAAAGCTTCAATAAGAAAACTCACTGGACGGAACCCATCATTGCAGGATATCATTGCTGACTTTTCATTTTTCATCCATCCATTGTAAATGTCCTTGCCTCCATATGCTAATGTCATGACAAATGGCGACATACTATCCCAGGCACTATCGCACATTCCAACTGGCTTACACCAGCCATTGGCGATGAAAACTTGCCCTTCTTCTATATCACAAGCATGTTCCATAGGATTCTCATATTTTTCCATTAAATCTTTATAGCATGCTTTACGCATGACTGTGATTTTACATTTTTTCATTTTTTTCTTTGTCTCAATTTTAAAATCTAATAATTTTTGTTTCGTAATTTCTGTAATATTGTTTCCTATTTTAAACTATGCGAGGAGTTTGTGCAAATGTATTCCAGAGTATTTCTATAAAATTTCTCCTTAAAATAGGTATAAAATTAACACGTCCGCCTTCCATTTACCAAACATGTTAATCACATAGATAATATTTTCATATCTCCCCATAGAGATTTCAGAGGATTGTCACCCACTTCATACCTCTGTAACAAAAGTTCTGAGGTATCAAAAAACTTAGCCACTCCTTCTGGACATTCGCATATAAATGGTTTGTTATCTCTCCAAGAAATATTATACCTCGTATCATATAGAAGAAACTCAATATCTAATCCCATCTCTATGGCATTTTCTAATTCTGCAAGACTCTCTAACTTTCCATAATTCTCATACTCTATCACCTTTCAGCACCTCACTTAAAATATCACTGTTAGCAATTTCATGTCCCGTTTAAAATCATTGTCATATTTTCTTTTTGATATATCCCATCTGCTAAATATTAATTATGATAATAATCTACATTCCAATATGTATCTATTAATTCAGGTTTGTACAGCCGCTTTATTAATTACAAGACATATTTACATTCCACAATGTTTCTATTAATTCATGTCCTCGACTGGGTTCCCGGGTTCGGAGGAAGTTCAATTTACATTCCACAATGTTTCTATTAATTCGGTAGGTCATATACCGCATAAAGGGGTGTGATATTAATTTACATTCCACAATGTTTCTATTAATTCAAATTTTTCCCCATCATTTACAATTAATTCATAAATAAATTTACATTCCACAATGTTTCTATTAATTCATAATGATAGCGGTCACGGATACGAAAAATATGCTGATTTACATTCCACAATGTTTCTATTAATTCACGGAGTTGAAAGAGACTTAACTCTTGCAACATGGAAATTTACATTCCACAATGTTTCTATTAATTCCATTGCTTAATCCGTCCCCGATACTATCGGTCATATATTTACATTCCACAATGTTTCTATTAATTCCGTCTGAATCATTCCCTAAATTCGAGATAAAAATTAATTTACATTCCACAATGTTTCTATTAATTCTATGGTAGGTCATATACCGCATAGGAGTGTGATATTAATTTACATTCCACAATGTTTCTATTAATTCGAAGAAGCCTTTCTTTTTCTTCTTCTGTTCTTCGTCATTTACATTCCACAATGTTTCTATTAATTCGAAAAGCATGGGTATTTTATCGAGTGAATTAAGTTCTCATTTACATTCCACAATGTTTCTATTAATTCAAGAACAAAGTCAAGGTTATCGGAACTGAGCAATATGATTTACATTCCACAATGTTTCTATTAATTCCCGTTACTTAATTTTCCTCATTTTTCCTACTTTTTCACTCCTATTTCTGTCGATCTTAGACTCAATCTGTGTTTTTCCCTTATATTCTCATTTAAAAATTATCATATATCTTTTATTTATGCCATTGTCGATGTCCCCTGTTTTTTACTTTATCGAACATCGACAGTTCTATAATTTTATTTTTCTCACCGCGTATGCTATTTCTTTTAATTTTTTAAATGTATATTCTTACTTCTCTACTTATCAGCAGACTCACTGTAATATAATCAAACTGCAACTTAGAATTATATTTTTCATTTTAAACCGCCTATGAACCTAAAGAAATCCCGTCCGATATCAACCAAACGGAATTTTATTAAATTAGTTGATTCCTGCTTTATTCTCTTCACTGACCTGTAAATAATTCATCAGAGCAAGTTGAAATATTCTGGAACAATTAACACCATCTTCATCGGCTTTGGCCGCCAGCCATGCAGGTAAAGACAAAGTTTTCTTTACAAAACGACTATTAATCCTTTCACGAACAGGCGGCATAAATACCTCAATCAATACAGGAACTTCGTTAGAATCCAAATGAATCGATGTAATCGGAGTTGGAACGGGAATCTCTTCACCATCTTGCTCCAGGCCCCATATATGCAGCCCAAGAGCTTCTTTAGCATTTTTTAAAGCTTCCTCTGTATTATCTTTCTCAGCACATGGAAGACATCCAGGTAAATCGGGAAATTCAATACTAATACCATCTTCTTCATAAGAAAAAACAGCTACATAAGAATATCGGTCTTTTGACATAATTAACACCTCCGTTATGTGCAGAGAAGTTACGGAAACATAACTCCAGACTGCTTTGATATACTTCGTAAGGTTTTGATTGGAATATCTTTGTTAGGATGAGTAACTGTTACCCTGCCCTTTTTAATTGAATGTTTGAATTGGTGATGGTCGCCAACACAAGCAACCTCATACCATCCATCTTTCTTCAATATCCCAATCACTTCTCTGGATGAATAACTTTTCATCTCATCCCTCCTTACATAACATATTTTAATACATAATTTATTATGTGTCAATCAAATCAATACGCAATTTGTTATGTATTATAAAATAAAAATTATCACATATCCTTTACTTATACTATTATTGATGTGCCTCATTTTTTGCCTTGTCGGGCATCGACAGTTTTATAAAATAAAGCTTGTTTTATCATCTTCCTTACCCCAAAATTCTTTATCCAGCCACTTTTGCTGGCGGCTTTTGAATAGAATTACAGAATCAAGATTGGAATCAATGTATACTTTTAATTCCTGTTGGAGTTTTACTAATTGAACTTTGGATATCTCACCTTCAAATACAGAGTTTTGAATATGAGATAGATATTTTTTACATATCTTAAAGATATGCGACCATCTCTTTTGTCCGTTTTCGTCTTTGCTTATATCATATACTAAAACTACATACATATTTTACCTCTGTCATCATTCTTCTATAAGACACAAAAATTTTTATATACCAAAATCACATACATATTTTACCACCATATTCTAAACCCTTCGTATTCTTTTTCTCCTATCAAATGTTTTATGAGCTTATATGCTTCCAATCGAATTAAATATTGATAAGAGACTTTTTTCCCTAATTCTTTGTGCATGATTGTCTGTTTCATTCGTTTTTCAAATTCTGTGACAATCAGGCGAGATGCTTCCTTTTTTAGATGTAAAAAGTTTAGTTCTTTTGTAAAACTTTTTTCTGTTATCTGGTTTTTATTTAATAGAGAAAATATTAATCTGTCTCCAATCAGTGGTTTGAATACCTCAGATACATCAAGGCATAAAGAATATCTTCGAAATCCTGGTTCATGAAGATAACTTATTGTTGGGTCTAGCTGCGTGTGGTAAATCTCGCTCAATGTTTTGGCATATATCAAGGAGTTTACAAAAGAAATCAGCGAATTTATCATATTGTCTGGTGGATGCATCACTCTTTTCTCAAATTGTATTTCCTGATTTACAATGGTGTTCCATGCCTTATAATAGTTTTTTCGTATATTTCCTTCTATTCCCATTAGTTCTTCGATAAACTCTGTGTGGTCTAGTTTTTTTCTTAGACTGTTTACTTCTTTCATACACTCAGCTACATCTTTTCCTCTGCTGTTATAGTAACGTAAATTTCTATAAATATTATCTGCAGCCGCCTTGATAAATTCTTTTGCTATAACGAGACGCTCATCATAGCAGGTGTAATGTTCTACCTGTTTTACGAGAAGTTGTCCGGCAAGTAAGCTTTCTTTTGGATAGTAGCTTCCTGTATAGAAGTTGTAATAGTTAAAGAAATGTAATGGGATTCCGTACTGTGAAATGTAGTTAATAAACGCTGTGTTAAATGACATTTCCGACAATATATATATGTCTGAAATTCTTTCTATCGGTATGTCCCTTTTGTCCCCTTCATATGTTGTAAATTGCAATGTATTGTCTTTTCTTTTTAAATCCCCATTATTATAAATATATAGGCTTTGTTTCATTCGTACCCCTCCTGAAAAGTCAGTTCATCAGAAGATAAGTAAAGCATATTTTAAGCTTTGTTTCATTTGTTCTACTCTTCAAATCACCTTGATTATCTTTACCTAATTTGTATATTTGAAGCTCTGCTCCATTTGTACCCCCTGCTGCCTTTATATAAAACACAAGTCATGATATGCACATTTTTTACATATTTTTTGTTCTGTAAATTTTGGTGGAAATTCTTCTTTTTTCATAGATTCAATTTCATCAATAATTGATTTTAATTTTTCACGGTCCTGTTTGGATAGTTCTACTAACAAAGTTTTCTTCATAAGAGGGTAGTCTATTTTACCTTTAATGTTTTTCACTCCCCGTTCTTCTAAATAATAAAGGTAATATTTTACCTGCCAGATTCCGGCTTCTTCAATTGCCTTACTTTTCTTAATTTCATGTAACTCCTGATGTTCCCTGATAAAGTCAATGTTAATCACATTATCAATATTGATGTGTTTCTCATCCCTTTCATAACTTTTTTCATCCAAAAGCTTTCCCAACTGTACATTTTCATTTTCCGATTCCATATTGATTTCGTGGCAGAAATACCATAGCTTTCGTTTACAAACAAAGTAATAGTAAATCATGACACCTGTGATTCTTTTATCTGTCATACCTTCGTCCTCATTATTTAATCATAAATCATATATTACAGTATACATGCCTCATCATCTATCTCCCCTAAAATAAGACCTTTTCCCCTTCCCGTATCCGGGTCAAAATCATATTTCATTGATGTTCTGTGAATTTGTGTTACAGGGTAATTATTTTTTCTGTCATCTCCGTGAGAGCCGATTGTTGTGACATCTATTCCATTTAGCCCATTATCTTTATAACGATAGTAAGTAAGTCCCAGTGTCAGACTGCTAAATTTAGATGTGATGATATTCTTTATGTCTTTGTTTATATTTGGTGTTCTGAGTAGATTGACTCCCTCTTCAAAAAGAACTTGATTTTCTTCATAGAGTGTATCTGGCAGTACTGTTATGCTATGAATATTTCGAAATTTTTTATCGACATCTTCTTTGGTATATTCTATAGGATGAATTGTTGAAAAATGTTCTAGCCAGTATTCAATCTCTTCATAATACTTTGTTTTTTTAATTTCTTCTGTGCAGTAAACTGCATTGATATATTCCGTTTTCAGCTCTTCTGTAAATATTTTATCTTCATATTGATACAGTTTTTCGAGAGAACGATCATACATATCTTCATAATAAACTGTTCCCTTTCCATTCGCATTATCATAAACAATGACATTCGGTTCTTCTGGAATATAACGCCCTTTTCGATTGCATCGTCCCATTCTCTGGAGCAAACTATCTACCGTACACATTTCGGTATATAATACATCAAAGTCAATGTCCAGGCTGGCTTCTACTATCTGTGTTGTAATCCAAATTCCGCATTCTTCTTCATTTTCAGAAAAATTCTTAATCATTTTTTCCAGTTGCAGGCGGTCTTTTTTGACATATCGAGAATGCAAAAGATGGAGGTCTTCCTCTTCTAACTGGCTCTCAATCTGCTCATAAACTTCCTGCGCTTTGGTGACAGTATTACAGATAACTAACACTTTTTTATCCCGGCCTTTTTCAAGTATTTCATCAAAGTTCATTTCTCCTGATTTTATTTTGACTTTATGCCGGATAATATCTGATTCTTTAGAAAAATCTCGAAATTCATACTGTTCTCCCTGGATTAATCCGCATTTTTCCATGAAATATTTTAGGACATGAGGAAAAGTTGCTGTAATAATCGCAAATCGGCCTCCCATTTCTGTAATTTGTTTTAGTCCAGTTACAATCGTTGCTATAATATGTGGGTCATATGACTGCACTTCATCAAGAATGACTTTAGAATATTTTAAAGTTGCCGCAAAAATTTCCGTTCCTAATGCTCGATATACAAATTTGAAAAGCTGGTCTACGGTACATATCGTAAGTGGATTAGATAATAATTTGGCTTTTTCATATCTCTGATATATACTATCTGCTGCATTTGTACTTTCTTCTAAATATTTTTGCATTGCATCTGAGTGAAGCAGTTCTACATCCTTATAATTATAATCATCCTTGATTCTTCGATAAATATCATTGGCCGAAACCTTTAATGGTAAAGTATAGAAGCCTTTCTCTCCATTAAGCCATAACAATGCCGCTTCCGTCTTTCCCGAACCAGTCGGGGCAATGACTACCAGATTTTTATTTACATTTTCTTGCATGAATTTTTGTGCTGGCTTTAAAGCAAATTTTTGCTCTTTCATATTTTTATTGATATTATTTACCAGCCTTTTTTCTTCCAGATCTGAATTTTCTTCGGCAAATTCATAACCAGCACTTACTGTATAATCAAATTTGTTCAGCATTCCTTTGAGTAAAACATATTTGTTCCAGAGAGAAGGTTTCACATCTAACTTTATGCTTGACATATTATTTCGGAAAAGCAATTTTCTCATCTGGCTGCTGTATACCTTGTCCCACTCTTCTTTCAAATATTCCGAAAGATATTTTAAATAATATTTCTGGCAATATGCTTTTATATCATCCTGAATAAAATCGTCTTTTCTATCATGATGATAATAAATCGCTGTCATAAAAGCCTTAAAATCATCTTTTTCTAATCCTTCATATAATTTTTGAAATTCCTTATAAGAAATAGATACTGCACTTAAAAATCCATGCGGAATCTGAGAAATTTTTTTCTCAGGCTCCGACAGATTATCTCGTACTTTCTGACATACTTTGGACTGAAAAATGAGATTTGCCTTTCCCCAGTCATGCTGGCGGCAAGCTTGGAGAATTAATATTTTTTCTATCTCAGTAAAATATTTTCCATATCCTCTGAAAAAAGCTTCGGCACATTTTACAATATCTTCTTCATGTTCTTTCAAAGTTTTCTGCTTTTCTTCTTTTTGATTCTGTATTTTCTGAATTTGCTGAATTATTATCTGTTCTTCTTTGGGAGTGAGTATTCCTTCTAAACTGTCTAAAAAACTTTCCAGAGTTTCTTTTAATGCTTCTACTTCCTTGATGCTCAATTGCTTCGCTTTTGATTTTGCATATAACTCCATATTTCATTCCCCCAATACACAAAATCTATCTTATGTTCTTACTAAATACAACAGCACTTTCTGCCTCAGAATCATCCACATATCCCTGATCTAATACCTTGCCAGCCGGATAATAGTATGCTCTTACCCGTCCACCATCTTTCTTCCATCTGCGTAAACCATTTTTTGTTATCTCGTATTCTCTTGTCAGATTATAAATTGTTGCGCCACCTTCACCATCTTCAAATATGCGTTCTCCATCCTCGGTTTCATAATCAACAGGAATATAAATATTATTATGCACACTAACTTCTTCTTCCCATGATAAATGAACAATTTCTACCTTTTTAATATCTAGTAAATCTTCATATCTTCCCAATGAAAGATACTGTGGTGGATTTAACAATGACTGATAAACAGTATCAAAATCTTCTTCAGACGGCAAAATATGAAGAATCATATTATTTTCACAAATCAGTTCGACATTAGCAATTCCTTTAAATACTCCATAGTCCTCTTTATCATGAACGCAAATTTGGTGTCTTCCTTCTTCGAACTTTACCCCTGCTGAAAAGGAATATCTTGTATATAATTCAGATATCGTTCCTTTATTTTTTCCCTGAATACTTAATTCCATCGGATGAAATGTCGTAAAACCACAGGCAGCATGAATCATGCCCAGTACCGTAGAGTATGGTGGCAGCGGAAAAGTTTCTTTAATAATAAAACTGCTCGGTTTCCTATAATTTACAAGATTCTGAAAACATTCTACTCTAATTGCCTTCATAATAAGCATCCACTTCCTCTTTCAAATGTTTGAATACGTTTCCTACGGACTCTGCTTTTAATTTTTCTTTTACGTCTTTTTCATTATCGAAAATTCCCGATGTGATTCCTGTGTAAGTATATTCCTTTAATTCTTCTGAATCCTCCACAATCTCTTTTAACGTGGCAACACCAATTTTATTTGCCTTTACACTCACAATATTTTCAAAGAATGGATTCTTTCTTTTATATCTTCCACCGATGATAAACAGTGGGCTTAAGTTCTCTCTTCTTCCTCTGATATCTCGGTATAAATACTGTACGGTATCTAAAAGCTCCTTTACTCTGCTTGCTTTTTCTTCCTGTGATACTTCAATTTCCACATCCACTCCAATTCTATCTAAATCTATCGATATAGTATAGCTGTAATAAGAACGATGGATTTCACTCTGCGCAATTCCATTTTCGAGGTTCTGACGCTGTGCCAGTCCCATGTTTGTGAGAAACTCCAAGTCACTCTGATATGGCTCTAAAGAAATCGCATTGCTTAATCGCACTACTGCGCTTCTTGTAGATGCACCACCCTTTTTATCATCTGCTTTGGAAGTCGTTTTCATATATCCAAATAAATCGATTTCTGGATAATCTTCAATTGTTGCAGATGGGGCAAACTGTACTACACCACTCTTGCCGTCAACCGGTGTATTATCCCATTTAAGCTGCTTTACGATATTGTATCGCATAGCCTGTCTTGAAATATAAGAATACTGCTGGAAATCTCCTCTTGTCATTTTCTTTAATGTTGTGATATTTCCGATTCCCTCACCATAGTTTGCACTCTCTGCTAAAAATACCATTGTAAATGTTAAACCATCTCTTGTCATTTAATTTTCCTCCCCACTTTCATCCTGTGACTGTTTCGTATCTTCTGATTTACTATCCTTACTATCTGTATAACTTCCCTTTAATCCCAGTATAAAAGAATAGCCATACTCTGAAAACTTCTCCTTATTTCCAAGCATATAAACGAAACCATCTGCCATAGGTAATTTTGTTGAACTATACAACCGTATTACAATATCCATAAATTTTCCTTCATTTCGCACAGACAAAGCATTCAGTAATTGATAGATTGTTCCCCTCATACATTCATCATTTTCCGCTTTTTTTGCTAATAAAATCTCTTTACGCAATTTATAGCCTGCATCCCTCATTTTAATACGACTCATAAATATCCCCTCCTTAGCCTTTGACAGTTTTTCTTCAATACCCTGCTGCGATTGTTCCAACTCTTCAGAAATGCTCCCCACATTTACTTCCATTCTTTTTTCAATACTTGTGCATAATTGAACTACAAAAACCCAATATGCCGTTGGTATTACTCCAGTATTCTCCAGAGACTCCTTTAAAATCTGATTAAGTAAACTATACTGTTTATGATACTGCAAAATATTCATAACAACGCTCTCATGAACATTTACAAATTCATTAGAAAGTTTTACATATGGGTGTTGCTCAAGATATTTCAATGCTTTCTGTACCTTTTCCTGTTTCAGAATCTGTAGGGCATCTCTGCCTATAATACTGAACATATAATTATCTTCTGCGCGTGTTCCTCTTAAAATAACCTGCACATTATTGAGTTCTTTTACTTTGTCAGAAAGAACTTTATTCAATATCCTTGCAAACCATACTGTATAGTTTTCTTCTTCTCCTTTTTCCTTAAGACCGTTCCCTCGTTTTTTACCGTTCACATCCACTAATACCGATATGTTTTCATTCAAATTCATAAATACGAACTTATTTGCATACATTTGAAATCCCAATGGACTTAATGCATAGACAAAGGCACATACAGGACATAAAAAGGCATCTACCTGACAATTCCAGAAAGCGGAACGCTTTCTTGTCAAATCATCTGCCATTTCTTTCATAAAGGCGATAGAAACCTTTTCTTTTCCAGTAATCCCATTCCCACAGTCAATACAGGTATCTTTTGCTTTTTTATGTTCACCTTCTAAATACTTATGAAACGGTTCCGAAAAATCCTTTTCAAAAACAGCCCGCATATCCTTTTTTGCATTTGCCCGAAGAAGGAAACATTTTCCATCCCAAAATCGGTTAATATAATTATAAATTATACTTTTCATAATAAAAGTTTCTCTACATAACGGCTGTGTTAAAAATTGCTGTAATTCTTCCAAACGCTTTCTTAAAACATCAGATTCAAATTTATCACTAAGTTTATTCTTCTTCAGTTCCAGATAAACTTCAGGGTTCTCTACCTTCTCTTTGATAATATTGAATCCGTTCTGATAGCTATTCGAAAGCAGCTTTTCCGTGATAAACTTTAAATCGTCCTTTTCTTCTCTTCCTGGATTCCATTTATCTTCCCTTATTTTAGTAAGGCAACGCTCAATTCTGTCAAGTACTCCCTGATATACTGTGTTTTTGCCAAAATACTTTACACAGGCATTAAAATATAAATCTGTCCAGTCCGCCTGAAGTGCAAAGTCTCTATCCAGCCAAATCCCCTGCTCATCTGGTGTAATACCATAATCTGAATCTTCTTCTGCTTCAGATATATCCAACAAATATTTCATACCTACAATTCCGGCATTCTTCAGGAAATCACCGAGTGTAATAATTACTCTGTCCAACTTTTTCTCCCCCTTTCTGTAAGATGTGCGTTACAATTTGTGGGAGATTTTGCCTGAATGAGAGCGGTGTAGCGCGTTACATCAACTGAATGAAGGCAAAATATACCGCAAATTGGGGCGTGCAGATTGCGAGAATGATTTTTCAAACACGCTCTAGATATTTTCTTTTTTAATTAAAAATATCCTATTAATACACTATCTCCCACATCCCATGTCCTTCCGAACGTCTGCCTCCCATCCCTGTCCGATATAAAAAGGTCAGAAGTTCTGGACTTCCTGATAATTTATAAATTCCAATATTCGCATCTACCTTTCTTCCAAATATCGTTGCAACAATTTTCTTGCCCTTTATTGGAACAATCTCAAAGCCTTCTACTAAGACGTCTACTCCTAATCTCTCAATTAGCGTCTGTACATTTTCTTTCACTACCTGAGAAAATTCTGGATGGTCGTAAACATAATAAGTATCTCTGTTTTCTTCTACATCATGTCTTCTTGCTATGAGAGAACTCTGCATTTTCACAATAATCTCCGGATCCTTTATCTCCTTTCTCCTCACATTTTTAATGCGTACAAGCTCCATCGAATTACCATTCATCGGATAATGCTGATGTAATATTTTCTTAAATCCATTAAAAAAATAAATAGTCTGCTCCATATCTGCGTTTGAAAAAAACATCGAGAACTTATTCTGCCTTAAATATATCTTCTCGTCCTTAAACTTTGCCCCTGGCAGATAATAAGAAAAAGTGTATGGTTTTACCACTGACCTTCTCTTATCATATAATTGCTCAAACATCTTTGGTGAAGCACTCTCTAACGATGCTTTTAAGAAACTTACCAGCAGTCGGTCTAATTCTAACGGTAACTCTGGTTTTTCCAAGACAAACTCTAAATTAAATTGAATCATCTTCCCCCTTCTTTCTCTTTAAGATTTTTATTTGTGCCATTGTGGCCCTCCCTATATTTTTACACTATCATCGGTCAACATTTATACCAATCTTGTTTATGCAGAAGTTCTATTCGAGAATCTATCGTATAAATCTAATAAATATTCGGAACTTTCTTTCCAAATTCCTGTATCAAAATCAAGCCCCTTCATACATTTTCCCAAATTAATATCAGGAATGTCCGTATAACTTCCATGATATAATAACATTCCATCATAAATTTTTATCACACTGTTACCCCCTTATTTTTTAAAAGAACCTCAATATCATTTAACACACAATTATAACTATTTAAATGCAAAATATCATAACACTCTTCGATAAATTCCCAAATATCATATTCTTTAAACAGTTTTGCACATTTTTTTGCGGGCATCTTCCATCTAGTTTGGGCCATTCGGAATACCCAGCATTGCATATCTTCAATATCTATATTTCTTTCATTCATATATATCCTTTCCCCTCTATTTTTAATATAAATGGCATTGGCACATTCTTCCATTGTGCTCTATTGTATATATACTAATTTAGTGCGACACTATTTTTCTCCAAATTCTTTTCTTAGACGTAATAAGTCTCTTCTTGATTTTTCCCTTTCTTGTTCTGTCATTTGAAATTTCCCCACCGCTTCAAATTTGGGAACATCCATTTTTAACATTCTTTCTTTTTCTTCTTCTGTCAAACCTTTGTAGATATCTTCATATGGCATTTCATTATACCTCCCTCAATATAATCTACCGAGATGTTTAATATATCTTCGTATATGTTCTTCCGAGATATTTCTATGTAGTGACATCCTCCCCCACCTGTAGGACGCCACTGAAAAAGTGGTCGTAAAATCATATATCTGATATAATTAAGGTATCATAATTGTCGGAGGTTGAAATGTTATCATCCCAACTTAAACT
>QWCK01009573.1_pt1 | contig 12853 bp, 15 predicted proteins | sample 1972571 | NCBI WGS metagenome assembly QWCK01 (sample SAMN09866710, study PRJNA288562) | Human gut metagenome isolate term2_stool, whole genome shotgun sequencing... | isolation source: gut | host: Homo sapiens | place: USA: California
ACCACTACGAAAGTTTTGAAAGGATTAATCCATGATAGAAATAGATTGTAGAGATTTTTCTGATAAGGATAAATTTTACGATGTTTTAAATGAAAATATAGACTTTGACTATGAGGTTAGAAATCTAGATGCCTTGTTTGACCAGCTAATCTATGTCGATCCTCGTCTAAGGCTTACTCATTACAAGGAGATTTACAAGAACTTGGGCGAGTATGGGCCTAGGGTGATGAGAGTGTTTTTAGATAGTGTTAGAATGTATGATATAAATATTGATTTTATTAGTTGAGGAAATATGAGATATAGGTCAAAGCAAGATGAGATTAGAGATTTTGTAGCTACAGGAATTATAAATGGTGATTTCAAGGATGGGGATAAGCTTTATGCCAAGAGGTTTTTCACGAGCAAGTTTAAGGTAAATCCTACTTATGTAGAAAATGCTTTATCTAGCATGGAAAAGGCTCATATGATTGAAAAGAGGATTGATTTTTATTATTTCACTGTTGATGATAATCTTGTAAGTAGGTTAAAAGATGAGTTTTCCAATAGGTTTGTCAATGATTTCTTGGATGATTTAAAATCAATTGGCATTGATATAGATGATGCTATAAAACTCTTAGAGATGAGGAATGTGGCAAATGGATAAGATATTAGTATGTAAAAATTTAAGTAAATCATATAAGGATACTCCAGCGATTGACGGGCTAGACCTTGAGATTGAAAAGGGAAAGGTAGTAGGACTTTTGGGGCCAAATGGTTCGGGCAAGTCTACCTTGCTAAAGCTAGTAGTAGGTCTACTTAAAAAAGATGATGGAGAAATCCTAATAGCAGGAGATGTGCCAAGTCATAAAACAAAGGCAAAGATAAGCTATCTACCTGATAGCTATTATCTATTTGATAATATCAAGGTCAGGGAGGCAGTAGACATGTATGAGGATTTCTATGGGGATTTTGATAGGAAAAGATGTGATGAGCTTATTGAGATGTTGAAAATCCCAAAAGATAAGTCGACCAAGGATTTGTCCAAGGGACTTAGGGAGAGACTTCTAATAAGTCTAACGCTTGCTAGAAATGCAGAAATTTATATCCTAGATGAGCCGGTTGACGGGGTCGATTCTGTAGCTATGCAAGCTGTAATCAACATTATAATTGATAATATGGGAAAGGGAAAGACTTTTATCATAACAACCCACCAGATAAGTGATTTGGAGAATTTGTTTGAAGATGTCATTTTCCTAAATAGGGGCAAGGTCCTAATCCACAAGGATGCAAACGAGATAAGGGAAGAAAATAACCTTGACCTAAGCGATTATTACAAGGAGGTTTTTGGTATCTTATGATAAAATTTATAAAATATGATTTAAAATCTAACAAAAACTACCTGATGACCATCCTACTCATTCAAATAATAGCCTTGGTTGGATCATTTCTTGTTAGAATGTTTGTGCCAATGAATGTGCTCTTTGCTGAAAAGAGGCTAACAGATATTATATTTATAACAAGTATAGTGTTTTTTGTAGGGGTAAACTTTGTTTTTATGGCAAATTTTATCTACAAGGATTATTTTACAAAAAGAGCCATGCTGACCTTTAGCCTTCCCATGTCTATTAAAAGTTTTGTCTTGGGAAAAGTTATTGGTATTAGCTTATTTTTTATAACAAGTGGCATTTTCCTAAGCCTAAGTCTTTTATTGTTAGGATATACCCTAGGCAGTGACTTTTTCTATTACATGATTTTTGCCTTTATTCTAATAAATGTACTTAGCCTTTGTCTTAACCTAAATATGGCAAGGTCAAGGTTTACTGGCAAGGTTTCATGGCTTGCTATGGTTGTGACCCTAGTAGTTTTGATAGCTCCAATATTTATCTACACAAGTTTTAGTGCCTTGGTTTTGATAAATGGAGATTTGATTAGGGCAAGTGGTATGGGATTTTCCTTTATATTTCCATTTGCAGTTGGAGAAGGGATTCTTTATAAAATCCTTACACCTCTAATCTATTATATATTAGCTATCTTCATCTTGTATTTTGTAAATGTAAGTTATATATCAAAGAACTTGGATTTATCTTAGGAGGATTTTATGACTGATATTAGAAAAGTAAAAGAGATTATTAGAAATTCCAACAATATTGTATTTTTTGGTGGAGCAGGAGTATCAACTGCTTCAGGGGTTCCAGATTTTAGGTCAGCGACAGGCTTATATAATAGAGAAAATAATTCAGAATATTCACCAGAATATATGCTAAGTCATGAGTTTTTCGTAAATCATCCTGACAAGTTCATGACCTATTGTAAGGAAAACCTCATGATAGACGGAATAAAACCAAACGCCTGCCACTATGCTCTTGCAAAGCTTGAGAAAATGGGTAAACTAAAGGCAGTCATAACACAAAATATAGATAGCCTACACCAAGAGGCAGGAAGCAAAAATGTAATCGAGCTACACGGCAACTTGAGAGATTATTACTGCACTAAGTGTGGCAAAAGCTTTGACCTTTCTTATGTCAAAGGCTTTGATACAACTGCAACTTGCGATAGGTGTGGAGGAGTTGTTAGACCTGATATCGTCCTTTACGGTGAGGGGCTTGATCAAAACAACATCAACTATGCCATAAATCTAATAGCAAACGCTGATGTCCTAATTATAGGAGGAACAAGCCTTGTAGTCTATCCTGCGGCAGGATTAATTGATTTTTATAATGGTAATAAATTAGTATTAATCAACAAAGACATGACGCCACAAGATAGTAGAGCTGATTATTTGATAAATGATGATATCTCAAAGGTCATGGAAGAGTTAGTAGAGGGGTTAGATGAATAAAAAACACGGAATAGATGAATACGGGATATTTTTAGTATGGGTTGCAATTATCATAACTGTAATCTCATACTTTACTAAAAGTTCTATCCTAAATATTTTCTCGTTAATCATAGTTGCTTACGCTGTATATAGAGCGTTTTCTAATAATCAATACAAGAGAGTAATGGAAAATAGGATGTTTAGGGAAAAGTTCCTAGATCCTATGAAAAAACAATTTAGGATAGGAAAAAGAAAAAGTAAAGATAAAAACTATAAATATATAAAATGTCCATCTTGCAAACAAGAGCTAAGAATTCCGAAAAATAAAGGGAAAATTAAGGTCAAATGTCCAAAATGTTCCCATAAATTTGATGCTAGAAGTTAATTTTAGCATCTTTTTATGTGAAATTATCTGAAATAATAATTTATTTTTTGTACAAATTTAGCAAAATATTTATTTAAGTTTTTTTCTAGGAAAAAAATTTGTTTTTATCATTTAAAAAATAATTTATTAAGGTATTTTATTTTAGGAAAAGTTTCCTAAAAGCTTTAAAATTCTTTAATAACACGCATTGTCAAGGGCTTTTAATTATTGTATAATTCAATCGAAAGGGGAATTAATTATGGAAAGAATAATTGGAACAGCAGCAATGGGACTTAGAGCCCCAATAATCGAAGAAGGCGACGATTTAGTTTCTACAGTATTTGATGTAGTAAAAAGAGCAAGTGATCAAAAAGATATCACTCTTCGTGATAAGGATGTCGTATGTATCACAGAATCTCTTGTAGCTCGTGCTCAAGGAAACTATGTAACAATCGAAGATATCGCCAAAGACGTGAATGAAAAGTTTGAAGGAGATGAACTAGCAATCCTATTTCCAATCCTAAGCAGAAATAGATTTTCTATCCTACTAAAAGCTTTTGCCCTAACAGGCAAGAAACTTCACATCTGCCTATCTTACCCACAAGATGAGGTTGGTAACTGGTTAATAGATGAAATGGACTTGTTTAACTCTGATGTTAACCCTTACCAAGATGTTTTGGATATGGATCAATATAAGAAACTTTCAGGAGATTACAAACATGAATTTACTGGAATATCTTATCCTGATTTATATAAGGAAATCGCACCAAACTCAGAGATTCACTTCTTAAACAACCCAGTAGATGTCTTGAAATTTACAGATCAAGTTCTTGTTTCATCCATCCACACTAGAAAACTTGTAAAAAGACAACTAGAAGAAAATGGAGCAGGCAAGGTTTTAACACTTGATGAAATAATGACATCTTCAATAAACGGATCAGGCTTTAATGAAGAATACGGTCTATTAGGATCTAACCTATCTACAGGAGATAAGGTAAAACTATTCCCAAGAGATGGCAAGACATTTGTAGACAGCCTACAAAAAAGATTAATAGACGAGTTTGATAAACAAATTGAAGTTATGATCTACGGCGACGGAGCTTTCAAAGATCCTGTAGGAAAAATATGGGAGCTTGCTGATCCAGTTGTATCCCCAGCATACACAAGTGGACTAGAAGGAACACCTAACGAAATCAAGATTAAATACATTGCTGACAATGACCTAACAGAACTAAAAGGTGAAGATAGGGACAAGGCAATGAGAGATAGAATTTCTCACAAAGAAAGCGAACTAAAGGGAAAAGACGAAACCCTAGGTACAACACCAAGACAAATCACAGACCTACTAGGTTCACTATGTGATCTTACAAGTGGATCTGGAGATAAGGGAACACCAATCGTATTAATCCAAGGATACTTCGACAACTATTCTGACAATTAAAGGAGAGAAAATTGCAACAAGAACCTAATGAGAAGAGGAAACTCTCTCTAAATTCCTATATTGAAGATAGGAACAGGAGAATATACAACCACGACCCAATGACAAAACATAAGAGGGTATTTCTAATGAGTTTTGCCGCCATTTTTATGGCACTGGGAACACATTTTTTCAAATATCCCAACAGCTTTGTAATAGGTGGTGTCGAGGGAATGAGTATAATAGCGAGTATGTTTGTGCCCTTTTCGAGGCCTCAAATCACGCTTTTTATAAATGTTAGTCTTCTCGTGATTGCATTTTTTATCTTAGGCAAGAAATTTACCCTAAGAACAGGTTATGTTGCAATACTAAACTCACTTACAGCCCTACTTTTAGAAAAGATTGTTCCAATAGATGGAACCCTAACTGGAAATACCATGCTTGAATTGTTCTTTACTCTAATAATGAGTGCTGGAGGATCTGCGATTTTATTTAACATCGCAGCAAGCTCTGGTGGAACAGATATAATAGCTATGATCGTCAAAAAATACAGCCACATAGAAGTAGGTAGGGCCTTGTTGTTTGTAGATTCCTTGTTTACTATAGCATCTATTTGGATATTTGGTATAGAAATCGGACTATTTTCAATATTTGGACTCTTGGTCAAGGGACTTTGTGTAGATATAATAATATCATCTATGAACCAAGCCAAGATGTTTATCATAATAACATCAAAAACAGAAGAAGTAGGACACTTTATCAAGGACGATCTTAATAGGTCAGCTACAGTTATAAATGCCAAGGGTCTTTATAAAGGAAGGGACTTTACAGTTTATCTTTGTACAACAAGCAAGACCGAAGCTCCTAAGTTTAGGATATTTATAAAAAATATAGACCCACAAGCCTTTATCACGATTTTAAATACATCAACAGTTATGGGTAAGGGTTGGTATCAGACAGATGAGCTTTCTGATTAAGTGATGGTTAAAGTTGGAATTGAAAAGATATAAATAATAAAAGATAAAACTTAAAACCGCTTATCCAACTACAGAAATTAAGAAATTCTAAAGCTTACAATTCTGTAAATCGCAAACTCGCTTAGGATCAAACAGTGCGATTTGAGGGCGGATTGTTTCGATTTGAATTTCTTGAAATTTCTTTCGAATGGAACGCTTCCTTTTAAGTTTTGTATGGTATAAAGAAATAAAAGAGACGCGGATAAGAACTGACCTCCAAAAGTTAGACAAAAAAGCTAACTTAAGGAGGTCAGTTTTTTGATGGGAAAATAACACATAATTCAAAGTGAAATACTAAGCTACGAAATATCAAAACAAGCAAGAGTAAAACTAATCCTATAAGCCATAGATAAATCCATAGAAATTACTAACAAAGAAAGATGAGAATTTAAAAGAATCTGTGCACAACATTGTTAGAAGAAAACGGAATCACTAAGTCCATTACAAAAAATGAAACTTCTTATACCAATCACCAATGGAAATTTTCTTTGAAATATTAAAACAAGAAATATATTGCGTACACAAATTCTACTCTAAGAATACTTAAAACAAACATTTAAAGAATTCATAAAAAATTACAATTAATAAAAATTAGGAAGGAAAAAGAAATACCAAGAATAGTTTAGTTCTAATTCTGGTATTAGATACAAATTTATGGGGTTACCTTATTTTTGCAATTTAAAAGATGGTTATTTTTATTATTAAATTATCTATTATTAATAAGTAAATTTCTTACGTAAATATGTAAAGCTTTTATCTTGATAACGTTTGTAATTTTGATATACTAAATTTAAATAATTCATGAATTATACTAGATTATATATTTAAGCGAGTTTTAGGAGTAAAGATATGAATAAATTTAAAAATAAAAATGTATTAGTCACAGGGGCAGCGCAAGGTATAGGTAAACAAATTGCTTTAGATTTTGCAAAAGAAGGAGCAAATCTAATTATTCTCGATTATAACGATGAAGTTGGCATTCAAACAGTAGAAGAATTTGAAAAAGACGGATACAGATCAATATTTGTTAAAGCAGATGTTTCAAAATATAGAGATTTATTGAATGCAAAAGAGTTGGTTAAAGAAAAGCTTGGAGAAATAGATGTTTTAGTATTATGTGCTGGTATTGCTCAAAGGGCAAAAGTTACAGAAATATCAATGGAAGATTGGCAAAGAGTAGTTGACATTAACTTAACTGGATTATTTACAACTGTTAAGGCGTTTTACGAAGATTTAATTAACAAACAAGGCTCTATTGTATATATAAGCTCTGGCTCAGCCTTAAGTGGAACGGGCGGAGGAGTTTCTTATCCAGCTTCAAAAGCAGGAGGAGAAGGTTTAATAAGAGGATTGGCTAAAGAAATGGGTCCATTAGGAGTAAACGTGAATGCAATATCACCAAGACTTATTGATTCAGGAGATATGATGAGGGTCAATTACCCAACTAAAGAGAGTTTAGATAATGTATTAAAGAAAATTCCAGTAGGAAGATTTGGAAAATGTGAAGATGTTTCTAATCTGACTTTATTTTTAGCCGACAAAGATAATTCATATATTCACGGACAAAATATTTTGTTAGATGGTGGAAGAACTATTGCTTAGTTATGAGGAGAAAGTATGAATTTTTTACTTGATTTTTTTAAAACTTTTATGAGTCTTGGGGCAACTGTATTGTTGCCTGTGATTATAGCTATTTTAGGGATAGTTTTTAAAATGAAACCTGGGAAAGCTATAAAGTCAGGACTTTTAGTTGGATTTGGATTTCAAGGCTTAGTATTAGTAATTAATTTGTTAATTGATTCAATTAGCCCTGTCATGGAACATTATAAAGCTTTAGGAACAGGTTATGATGTGTTGGAGATTGGTTTTGCTCCGTTGGGAGCTGCCTCATGGACTGTACCATTTGCCGTTTTTGTCATTCCAGCAATAATAGTTATTAATGTTATACTAGTACGTTTAAAGATTACAAAAGTATTGAATATAGATATTTGGAATTTCATGCATTTTTTAGTTCCAGGAGCATTAGCTTATGCTTTATTTAATAGTGCGATAATAGGATTTTCTGTATCTTTATTATGCGGCATTGGAGTTTTATTCTTCTCAGAATGGTTAGCTCCTAGCTGGCAAGAATTTTTTGGATTGGAAGGTACAACTTGTACAACTTTATCATTTGCTGCATGGATTTATCCATTGACTTATCTTATGAATAAAATTATTGATAAAATTCCAGGTTTAAACAAGCTAGATATTAATGTTTCTAAATTGGGAGACAAATTAGGAGTATTTGGAGATACTACTATAGTCGGAGCTTTTGTTGGTCTTTTTTTATCAATTATAAGTAGGCAATCATTAGAGAATACATTGATGGTGACAATGGGAGTTGGAGCTGCGATGGTATTAATCCCTAAAATGGTAGGTGTCATGATGGAAGGATTATCCCCATTAGGACAAGCAGCAAATACTTATATGCAATCAAAACTTGGAGATGATGCTGAATTATATATAGGTATGGACATAGCATTAGGATTGGGAGATCCTGCTTGCATAACAGTTACAGCTATTATGATTCCTATAACTATATTATTATCATTTCTTATACCAGGAATGAGGTTTTTTCCACTAGGTATTCTTGGTGAAGTTTGTTACTTAGCTCCAATGTGTGTATTAACTAGCAAAGGAAACTTGCTTAGAAGTTTAATAACAATGACTATCATGATGGCTATTACTTTGATATTTATGAATATGTTTATAGCAAATGCTACAAGCATGTTATCAGTTACAGGAGTAGCAGTATCAGGAGAAGTTACAGCATCACACTTTGGATGGAATCCAGGAAATCTATTGGTTAGCTTACTTTATGCATTATTTGGAAAGTAGAAAGTATTATGGGAAAAACAAAATATATAGTATTTGAAGACACTGCTTCTGATAAACTTGAAGCGATAGATAAATGTGCTGAAAAACTACAAGAAAAAGGAATAACTGATTTAGGTTTTGCAAGACTATGTAAGGAAAGAGAAAAAGATTATCCTACAGGACTTCCTACTATTATCCCTGTAGCTATACCCCATGCGAAGTATGACAATATAAAAGAGAATTCTATATGCATTATGAAATTAGATAATCCTGTGGAATTTTACAGAATGGATGATAATGAAGAAATTGTAAATGTAAAAATGATTTTTAATTTGGCTATAAAAGATCCTAATAATCATTTAAAAATTTTACAAAATATGATGTCAGTTTTAACAGATGAAAAAGTTATAAAACAAATATTTGAAATGAATAATGAAGAATTAATAGAATTTCTTGAAAGAGAGGTGGGTTAAGGTGAAAAATATAATTGCACCATCAATATTTGCTGCTGATCTAGGTAATTTAAAGTCAGAGATTGAAAAAATGGAAAAAAAGAAAGTGGAGTTGATTCATCTTGATGTAATGGATGGCCATTTTGTTGAAAAGATGGCCTTTGGTCCTGACCATATAAAAGCTATAAAAAAAATGACTGATATACCTATAGATGTTCATTTAATGGTTGAAAAGCCTGAAAGAATCATAGAAGAAGTGATTGATGCTGGAGCAGATATTATAACATTACACATGGAGTCATCTAATAGGCTAAATAGTTGTATTGATAAAATAAAAAGTAGTGGAGCTAAGGCGGGCCTTGTACTAAGCCCACAAACTTCTGAAGATACTATGAAGTATTTGCTAGATAAGATAGATCTAGTATTAATTATGACAATAAATCCTGGCGAAGACAACTTAGGATTCAATAACATAATGATAGAAAAGATAAGAAATACCAAAAAAATAATCGGAGATAGAAATATTTCAATAGAAGTTGATGGTAGTATAAATGATGAAAACATCGTGCTTTGCAAGGAAGCTGGTGCCGATATATTTGTCGTTGGCTCCTACTTGTTTAAAAATAACTTCTCAGATGCACTAGATAAATTATATGAAAGATTAAATTAATATGAATGATAATATAGTTTTAAAAGAATTAACAAAGAGTTTCAAAGAAATAGATGAATCTTCTTTAAAAAAAGTAAATTATTTGATTAACAAAAGTAATAGAATTTTTGTTTATGGAACAGGAAGAAGTGGGTTAATGCTAAAGGCATTTGCTATGAGATTGATGCAACTAGGATATAATTCGTTTGTTGTTGGAGAAACCATTACTCCCGCTATAAAACGAGGCGATCTATTAATAGTTGCATCAGCATCTGGATCAACAGAAAGCGTAGTAAGTATGGCGAGAAAGTGCATATCAAATAACATTGAAACTGTTATAATCTCAGCAAACGAAGAATCAGAAATAGCAAAATTAAAAGAAGTTGATATAATTATTAGATCATCTGATAAATTTAGTCAAAATAAATACAGTATACAACCCATGGGAAGTCTATTTGAACAAATGTTGTTACTGATTTTAGATTACATGGTTTATATATTATATAGTGATAAAGACATTGAATATTTACAAAAAAATCACGCAAATCTAGAATGATTGCATAATATAATATTAGTACGATATTGTTTGAATTAGTTGCTTCAATTTATTTTCAATAATTATAATGTAATTAAGGAAATATATGATAAAAAGCTACTTGTTTACAAGGAATATATTAAGGAGAAAAAAATGAGTAAAAAAATAAAAGTATTAGTTGCTTGTGGTAGTGGTATTGTTACATCAACAATAGTTCAAGAAGAAATAAAGAAAATAGCTACTAAAAATAATTTAAATGTTGAAGTTTCAAAAGCGACAATCGCTGAGGTTGAATCAAAGCAAGATGACTATGATGTAATATTTACAACTTCAAACTATAGAAATAAGTTAGACACACCTCATTTAAGTGTATTTGGATTGGTCTCAGGAATAAATAAGGAAAAAAACATTAATGATATACAAAACCTACTATTAGAATTGTCAAAATAAACTAACAATGTAGATATAAATGAAAAGAAGAACAGAGATAATATTAAGGGATATTTTAAAAAATAAAAAAGATTTAAATTTAATAAAAATATCACAAAAATTTTCAGTATCTGAAAGAACAATTGAAAATGATGTTATAGAAATTAATAATTTCCTTGGAAGTCTTGGACAAGAATATATATATTTTGATAGCGATGGACAACTTTGTTCAGTTAGAAGAATGGACAGAAAGAGAATCATAAGCGGTTTAAAAAACTATGATATAAAGAATTATAAATTTTCTAAAGAAGAGAGGATGACTTTTATTTATGTCATACTCCTCTGGGTTGGTGGCTATAATAACATGGAGCATATTGCGAAAATGCTAAGTGTTACTAGGATTACCATTCTAAACGATATCAAAGATTTAAAGGATAATATAGATCCGGATATAAATATACTTACTTATCCAGGAAAAGGATTAAAATTAAAAATTGATAACCATAAAAGGATTGATGAATTAAATCGAATTTTTGAAGAAATATCCCTTATTAAAGAAAAATCAATATTTAATGATTATCTAATAAAAACTTTAGATTTTAAACTAAATTTTAATGATATTTTGGTTGAAGTTAGAGATTACTTTTATAAAAAGAATATTATAATATCCGAAAATTATTTGTTCTATATCAATCTTTTTATTTTTATAAGTCTAAACATTAATAATAAATTTTCGGATTCATGTAGTATAGATGATAAGGATTCAGTTATCTATTATGTAGCAGAAAAATTAAATGTAGAGTTATCTAATAATGACATTAATAATTTTGAAATATTCATTAAAGAGAAAGGGATAAATACCTTTAAAAAAGAAATAGATGAATTAGAATTATTTGGAGTGGTGAATCATTTCTTAGTAAATATAGATAAAAAAATAAATAGTAAATTAAGCCTAGACAATGTCTTGGTTGAATCACTAGTTATGCATATAAAAAATATGCGCGATTGGGGTAATGTTGATATAGAGTTACCAGAAATCAGCAAGACAATTATTGATTATGATAAAATAGAAAAAGAAATAAAGAACAATATTTCTATTTTAGAAGCATATCTCAGTTATAAACTTAGTAAAAATATGATTAATTCTTTAATTATTCATATCTGTATATCATTTATAAGAACTAATCAAGAAGAAAATCGAATCCGAACAATTATAGTCTGTCCTGGTAGTATGGCAACAGGAAGGCTTTTAGAGTTGCAGATAGAAAAGTACTTTAAATTTGACATAATTGATGTAACAACTGTAGAGGAGATTTTTGAGTGTAGAAACAAGCTTAAGGATGCAGATTTTATTATTTCAACAATAGATATCGATGAAATAACTAGCAATTACATTAAAGTAAATCCAATATTAAGCATGAACGATATGAATAGATTGCAGGATTTAGCTATAAGGAGAAGTTATAATAAAAACTTGAGAACTAACTATAATTCAAAAATAGATTATATATCCAATAATAATTCAAATCGAAATGTACTATCTAATATTCTAGTAAATCCTGTTGAAATTATTAGAAATAAAATAAGTTGGGAAGATGCAATGGTGAAAGCTGCCAAACCATTGCTGGATTATAAATTTATTAAAAAATCCTACGTGGAAAAATCTATTGAAAATATAAAAACTTATGGAGACTATATTATCATAGGATATGGAGTAGCTATAGCACATGCAGGGAAAAATGAAGGTGTCTATAAGGATTGTTTAAACCTTTTGATTTCAAGAGATGGAATACAATTTTCTGAAAATAATAAAGTTTATTTGTTATTCTTCTTTGCAAGTAAAGGTGAGCATGATTATAGAAAATTGTATGAGACTTTGATAAAAATAGGAAGAGATAAAAATTTTGTTGATGAATTGAGAAATATGGACTCAAAAGCGGCCTATGAAGCTTTAGTAAAATATTAAACAATCTGTTAATTTGTTTATTAATAGTATCATGCTTAAGCTATTACATTTTATAAGTCTATATTCTAATTTGTAATTAATGGTAACTTATCTAGATGGTAAAAAGTTAGATAGGGCAGGATGATTTTTTCTATATAATATATAAAAAAAACCCCACATAAGGAAAATGAACTGACCTCCAAAAGTTAGACAAAAAAGCTAACCTAAGGAAGTCAGTTTTTTGATGGGAAAATAGCACAGAATTCAAAGTGAAATACTAAGCTATGAAATATCAAAACAAGAAATATATTGCGTACACAAATTCTACTCTAAGAATACTTAAAACAAACATTTAAAGAATTCATAAAAAATTACAATTAATAAAAATTAGGA